>Ga0114931_10002818_pt1 | contig 22107 bp, 24 predicted proteins | sample 2SBtaG_FD_89579 | JGI IMG/M metagenome (GOLD analysis project Ga0114931, IMG submission 89579) | Deep subsurface microbial communities from Kolumbo volcano to uncover new lineages of life (NeLLi) - 2SBTROV14_V59a metaG | ecosystem: Environmental > Aquatic > Marine > Volcanic | place: Kolumbo... | reverse complement strand
GTTTCTGCTGCTGATTGCTGTGACGATGGTCGGCAAGATCTATTTCAGTCAGATCATGGTTTGGGGAACCCGATTGTTTGGCTGAGCCTTTGCTGCGGTGATCGATCATTGCCGATGCGGCGGTGTCCGCACCGCCTGGAGCAGAAGCGGAGAAGGCGCGGGTCGTCATGTCGTCGGTGGTGGCTGATCGTCCTGACTTTGACTGCGTCGATCATTCCATCCGGGCCGTCATTCGCCACTCACGTGGCCTATGACGGCCTGCCACAATGGCCGGACAAAGCGCAAGCGTCTGGGACCTCGCTTTTCGATTGGCGCCTTTATGCTCAGGGCCGCTACACGCATACCTCGAAACCGAGCGAGCGCATTGCCTTGCGCAGGCTGAAGCTCCATTTCGGGGGGCATCCCCTCCCGCATTTTTCTTATTTCGCACAGGGTATCTTCAAAGAGGGCAATGCCAGTGCCACCGACGGCCATCCTTTCTTGCAGGACGCGTGGCTGGCCTATGAGGTACGGCCGTTCCTGCGCATTACCGGAGGGCAGCTCAAGCCGCCCTTCGGAATGGAACGATTCACATCCGATGCGGCGATTCTCACCATCGACCGCTCGCAGGCAACCGACCATCTCGTTCCCAACGGAAAGCTGGGTGATTCGTTCACACGCGACTGCGGCATTCAACTTGATGGCTGGGTCGCTTCCGGTCGCGGTTATTACGCTTTCGGGCTGTTCGAGGGCGAGGGTGCCAACAATGCGATCAAAAACCCCTCGCCGTTGACAACGATGCGATTCGTCTATCGAACGGTCGACGACCGGACCCTCGGCGGACTGGCGATGAGCGGCCATCTCGGAGCCGCCTTTTCCATTCGGCGCGCCAACCAGCTCGATCTCAGCGGCTGCTGCCCCGGCCCGCAGCGTTTTGCTCTGCGTCGGTTCAATGGCCGGGACGCCCGGCTGAATTTCGAGCTGGCCGTGGATTGGGGTGAGATGTCCTTGCGCGCCGAATATTTCAAAGCCTGGTTTCATTTTCGCGACGCATCCTTCCCCGGCTTCGTCGCCAACGGGTGGTATGTACAAGCCGCCGGATTTCTGCTTCCAAAGCTGGAGGCGGCGCTGAAATTCGAAGGGTTCGACCCGAATCAATCGGTGGCAGACCGCAATGACCTTTTTTGGACGACGTTGGGTCTCAACTATTATCTCAACGGCAATCGCGCCAAGATTATGCTGAATTATCTGTTCAAACGGGAGAAAAAAAATTCGTTCTCCAATGACGCGTTGCAGCTGCAGATCCAATATTTTTTTTGGTGAACAGGATGTAATTGTTCCGATTCCTTCACCCCAACCATTCCCGAGTGTCGGGACGCCGCTGGCATTCAAAGCCCACATCGATCGATGCCGTCCAGGCTCTTGCGGACGCTGCTCAAGGAGGCGCAGCCGGTGGCCAGCATCAACCCCGCACCCAGAAGAGCCGCCTTGAACATGTTCAGGAAGCCGGCGCCGGCGATTACGATCATGCCTTCCATGATTAACCAGGCGAGCCAGGCGCGGTCGTGGCGGGCGGGAAGGTAGTCGGAGATGGGGCTGATCAGCAGGAAATCCCCGGAGTTGCGGTGGCGTTCCAGAAATGGCGGGCGCACATCCAGGAGCAGGGCGTCGCCGGCCTGCCAAACAGGCCACCTTGGCGTAGAGTTTTCCTGACGATAGGTTGGGAAACGCCGTTGAAATTCCTATCCATCGTCTGATCAATTGGGGGTACGCCGTCACCGATGCCGCCTTAAGAACTTTTGTGGATAAGACCCTGCCGCCCCCGGCGGGGTTTCCCTATCCGGGTGGGGTTTGAATGGCGGATTGCGCGGTTGGGCCGGAATACCTAACCCAAGCTTTCGATCGAGGGATGAATTTGCTCCATGACGGCGGCCACGGCCGCGGCGCGAGTGGCGACCCCCAATTTTTCGAAAATGTGTTCCAAGTGTTTGTTCACGGTGCGGTGACTGATGCCCAGGATCTGACCGACTTCGCGATTGGTTTTGCTGCGTGCGACCCACATCAAAATCTCGGCTTCGCGAACGGTCAGTCCGTATCCTTTTTGTAGGGAGCTGAGTTGCCAATCCATGCTGCGTTGTTGCAGCAAGAGTAAATATTCCTGCTGGTTCGGACGAAAATCGCCATTTGCGATCCAGCGATGATCGCCCCGCTGGAAAGTAAAAGATTCTCGATCCGCCTCTTTGGCCTTTTCAAGCTGTCGAAGCATCCATTTGGCAAGCGGTTCGGGGAGTTGCGCGGCGGCCGGATGCCACTCCGTATTTGATGCCTCGGAGAGTTTTTCCAACCAATCCACGGCCGCCGGGGTAATCCAGGTGATCCGGCAGTCGGCATCGACCGCAACGGCGGCGAATCCGCCTTGTGAAAGCGCCGCTTCCGCTTTGCGAATGAGATTAACTTGGGCCAATTGAGCGGCTACCCGGGCCAACGCTTCCTGGTGGCGGACGGGTTTGACCAGATAGTCCACTGCCCCTTCGCCGAATCCCCGCAGCAGATCGTCCAGCTCGCCCAGACAGGTCATAAAGATAATGGGAAGGGATTTTGTCATGGGTTGGACTTTGAGCCGCCGGCAGGTCTCGAAGCCGTCCATCCCGGGCATCACCACGTCCAGAAGGAGCAGGTCGGGCATAACGTGGCGCAGTTGCTCCAACGCCTGATAGCCGTCGGTGGCGACCAGCACCCGGTAACCCGTCTCTTCCATTGCGTCGGATAGATAGGCCAGATTGGCGGGGGTGTCGTCCACGATCATGACGGTTTCCGCGCTTTCCCGATCACATGGATTCATGGGGTTTCCTCGAGTAGCTGCTTGATATCGCCCAAGCGGAATTCTTTGATTAGGGACCGCAGATGGTGGGCGAAAGGAAGATGGCGCTCGTCCGCTTCCACCAATCTGTCCAGTTGCCCCGACAATCCCTTGAGATCGCCGATCCGGGCGCAGGCGATCAAAGCATCCAGGTTTTTCGAATCCGGTCGAAGCCAGGGCGCCTCGGCGGGCGGGGGCGATTGTTCGGGCGGGTGAAATGCGCCAGAAGGATGCGAAGCCGGGGATGGCGGCGCATCAAGGACCCAGTCGAGCCCCTGGTGCAGTTTGAGTTTATGCAGAAGTTCGGTCATTCTAATAGGTTTGGCCAAAAAATCGTCGGCTCCGGCGACTCCGGCCTGATGCCGATCTCCGTGGTAAGCGTTGGCGCTGACTATGACGATGGGGGTTTTGCAGCCGTCAGCCCGCAATTGACGGACGGTATGGAAACCATTTATGCCCGGCATCGCGATGTCGAGCAGAATCAGATCGAATGCTTCTTTCTGGACTCGGACGAGGCACGCTTCTCCGCTGCCGGCTTCCCGAAGCACGAATCCTAACGGCTCCAGCACCGACTTCAGCAGTTCGCGATGCTCCGCTTGATCGTCCACCACCAGGATTTTTCGTCGGGCTCCGTTGTAGCCGACGATTTCGTCCTCGGGGATCGCGACGTCGGCGATTCGGAGTTTGGGCAAAAAGAGCCGAATCGAAAATGTGGAACCCCGGCCTTGCGTGCTTTCCACGCTCAGCTCGCCGCCCATGATATGGGTGAGAATCTTGCTCAGAGTGAGACCGAGACCGCTGCCGGGGGCGGCGTTGCTGCGGCCGTTGCTCAGCCGTTGAAAAGGAAGAAAGATGGTTTCCAATTGATCCTCGGGAATCCCCGGTCCGGTATCGATCACTTGGAAGCGGGCGATTTCTCCGCTGTAGCCAATCCGCAGCAGGATTTCACCGCGCTGGGTGAATTTCACCGCGTTGCCCAAGAGGTTGATCAAGATCAGCTGCACGCGCTTTTCGTCGCCGCGGACCCGGGCGGGCAGGGGATCGACGATCTGGCAGCGGAAGGCGAGTCCCTTGGCTTCCGCCTGGGGCCGGAACATGCGGACCAGTTGCTCGACGAATGCGGGAAAATCCATGGGTGTGGGTTTGAGCTCGAACTTGCGCGCTTCGATGCGGGCGATATCCAGGATGTCTTCGATCAGGGTGGCGAGGTGCTCACCGCTTCGCAGCATGATGTTGACGGCATCCCGGCGATGGGGGGGAATCGAGGAGTCCTTGCGAAGGATTTGGGCGTAGCCGAGAATACTGTTCAAGGGAGTGCGTATCTCGTGGCTCATGCCGCTCAGAAACCGGCTCTTGGCTTGATTCGCCCGGTCGGCGGCTTGCATGGCCCGCTGCAGCTTGCGTTCGGTGACGCGGTGTTCTTCGATTTCCTTGAGCAGAAGCCGGGTCTGTTTGCCGGATTCCTCCTGGGCCGTGCGGCGACTCTCGTTGTTGAGCACGAGCCACCACGCGGCAAGCCCCAGGAACACCAGCAGCGCCGAATAGACCTTGAGAAAATTACCGTAAAGTGTGCCGGCGACTCGAGGGAATGGCGCCGCCGCAAGCAGGTCCTGGTAATAGATGACGCCGATGAAGACCCCGGTGAGGACGGCGAGGATGACGTAGACCAGGGCGAATTGAACCAGGCGCAGCTTGAAGTGGCGGGATAAGCGTCCGGGCAACCAGCGGCCGGCGATCCCCATGAGTTGATCGACGAGCCGCGCGCCCGGCTTGCAGGCGTCGAGACAGCGCGCCTCCAGGGTGCAGCAGAGGGAACAAATGGTGCCCCGATAGGCGGGACAGTAGGCCTTGTCTTCCGGTTCGAAGGCATTGCCGCAGATCGAGCAGCAGTCATCCAGGCTGGCGGCATCGACCGGCTGGCGGTTTGCCGTGAATGCCCGGGGGTGATTCCAATAGGCGATGAAAGGTGGCAAGACGAAAACGACGGCGAGCGCGATCAAGGCGGAAAACGCCTGCGCCGGATTCCCGAACACCCCCAAATAGGCGGCAACGGACAAGACCGATGCGACCAGGGTGGAAATCACCCCTACCGGGTTCAAATCGGGCAGATGCGCCCGCTTGAATTCTGCGTGGGGGGGACTCAGCCCCAAGGGTTTGTTGATGGTCAGATCGGCAGCCAGCACGCCGATCCAGGCGATGGCGACATTGGAGAACAAACCCAGTACCCGCTCGAGGGCGCTGAATACGCCGAGTTCCATGAGGAGGAGAGCGATCGCCACATTGAACACCAGCCAGACCACGCGTCCGGGATGGCAATGGGTCAAGCGCGAAAACAAATTGGACCAGGCCAGGGAACCGGCATAAGCGTTGGTCACGTTGATTTTGATCTGAGAGACCATCACCAGCAGGATGGTCGCGGCGAGTATCCAATCGGGGTTATGGAATACGTAGTGGTAGGCGGTCAAATACATCTGGGTCGGTTCGTGGGCGTGGCCGGGGGCGATCCCGTGTCTGATGGCCACATAGGCGAGCAGCGCCCCGCACAGTTCGCGCGCCACCCCCAGGAAAATCCATCCCGGACCGGCGACCACGACCGCGGTCCACCAGCGCCGCCGGTTGCGGCGGGTCTTTTGCGGCAGGAACCTCAGGAAATCCACCTACTCCCCGACCTGGGCCACCATCGCCAGCGCCACGGTGGTGCCGGTGCCGAACCCGATCCAATCAAATCCGCCCCCTTCCCGCCCATACCCGCAAAACCCGGTCAGTCCGGTCAACGCCTCTGGATCGCGCAAGACAATGGCCACATACGGCGTGATCAGAAGCACGAGCCAAAGGGGCTGGGTCCAAAGCTGAAGCCGGTTGATATTGGTGATGCCGTAGGTGACCAGCGGAATGATGATGATCGCGCTGATCACGTGGGCCGCCGCCAGGGGAATGCCGAAATAAAGCTCCAGGGCCAGCGACATGATGGAGGCCTCGAGCGCGAACAGGGTGAAGGTGAAGGCGGCGTAAATGAGCGAGGTGAAGGTCGAGCCGATGTAGCCGAATCCGGCCCCGCGGGTCAAAAGATCCATGTCGATGTTGTAGCGGGCCGCGTAGTAGCTCACCGGAAAGGCGGTGAGAAAGATGATCGCCCCGGCGGCCAGAATCGCCCAGCAGGCATTGACGAAGCCGTAGTTGAGGGTCAGGAAGCCGCCGATGGCTTCCAGCATGAGGAAAGCGATGGAGCCGAAAGCGGTGTTGGCGACTCGAAATTCGGACCACTTGCGAAAGGATTTCGGCGCGTAGCGAAGCGCGTAGTCCTCCAGCGTTTCATTGGTGACCCAGGCGTTGTAGTCGCGGCGCTCCTTCAAAATCAGAATGGTTTGACGGCCTAGCTCTTCCAATCTCGATCGTTTGTGTTGTTGTTTTGGAAGATATAAGCAATAAGTGCACCAACCATTTTTCCTTCGCCGGGGAAAGGCGACAGAGTGCGTTTGGGCAGGGTCTCCCTTATTTGGTGCAAAGTGCCCCTAAACGGAGCTTTCTAAAATGGAAGCGCTGCCGCCCTGATTCTTATTTGCGTTCGTAGCCGAAATCGAGGATCACCGGGCTGCCTTGATTGTGGATGATGATCCGCTTGCGTTCCGTTGATTCGGTGGTGGGGGGCGATCGATGGCGAGAAGCATCGGTTGCCGGCGCCCTTGCCGGGGAGGAATCCTTCGCCGGAGGCGTGTTCGAGACGGACGCCGCAGGTGCCGGTTTAGACGGTTTCGATTCCGGCACGGATTCGATCCGAATTTCGGGCACCCATTGTGGCTCCTCGCCTCCGGCTCGGGGCAATCGCTCCTTGCGGGCATTCAGATGTTCGAGCAGATTGAAACAGACCGTGGCGATGTGGTCGGCATAGATCGCCAATTGCTCCCTTGAGCCGCTGTCGGCTTGGCCGGGGTCGGTATGAGCCACGAAATCCATGAACAGAGAAGCGCTTTCGTCCGGCCGATCGGTGGCGCGCAAGCTGCAGGTGACCGGGAGAACATTCGCTTTTTGAAATGCCAGCGCCCGTGGGTTCGAATCGCCTAAGCTGAGGGAAAAACCGGCCGGCGTGGCCTTTTTTTCCATGCGGCCGATGCGTACCTCCAAAACGTGATTGGCTGCTTTTTCCCCTTCGGTGGGATCGTCCACTTCGACCGCAAATCCCGATGCGGCGAGTTTGCGGCTGACCGCCTTTTCCAGTATTTGCCGATCCGGCGCCTCGAGCCGAGTGGGGCTGTTCGGGGCGAGCCGGAAGACGATGCCTTGGATCGCGTCGACGCGGGGCAGTGTCCCTCGGTGTTGGGGTCCCGTAGCGCAGCCGGCCGTCGTCAGCACGAATATCAGCCAAAAGAATTTTCGCATCCGCTCCTGTCCTGACAAGTGTGGTGTGATTAGGTTCTGCTGACTTATGGGATGTTCCCGACGCTCTCCCGGCAACTATCTACACAAGCCACCGGTTTCGCTTCGTCTTCCGGAAAGCACTGTAATGCCCCACGCGATGCGGCTCCATACGTCATTTGACTTATTGTGACCCGGCTCTCTCGGCAAGTTTAATGATCGCCAAGCTCACGCCGGGTTGGCGGTCGCGAATGCCGGCTCGGTCTGAGAAAGCACAGCCGATTTTCATCTTCACCGAGGTCTTTCAGCATGAGCCGACATTTCAAAACAAGGGTCGATCGCCGCCGATGTACCACTGTGGTTGCCGCTGTGGCGGTGGCGACATTGGGTTATACGTCCACTTCTCAAGGGGGGGCGACCTTCAAGATCGACGATACCAAATGGATCAGCGTAGGCGCCGGGCTGCGCACCAGCTTCACCGCCACAGAAGACGCTTCGCCCAATCGCAGCGAATGGTCCAACGACTTCAACATCGACAACATCCGGCTTTACGTCAACGGTCAAATCCATAAGTACTTCAAGTTCGAATTCAACACCGACTGCCAGACGTGCAACGACGGCGGGGAGGTGCGCTTGCTCGATGCGATCGGCAAATTCGAATTCCATCCCATGTTCAATATCTGGATGGGCCGCATGCTGGTACCCGCCGAACGGCGGGAAATGAACGGTCCCTTCTTCAGCGCCGTGTACAACATTTTCGGTGCGGGAACGCCGTTCGAGCCCGCCGACTTCAATCTCACCATCAAATCCGACGGCACCTCCGCCGGTTCTTTCGGCCGCGACGACGGGGGGACCATCTGGGGGGCGTTCTTCGACGGTCGTCTTCAATACGCGGCGGGCTTCTTCCGCGGCCTTCGGGGAGGCGCCAACGGCGACGACAACATTTTGTTCGCCCAGCGGGTCGCCTACAACTTCTGGGACGTGGAGAAGAATCCGGGCTACTACACCTCCGGAACCTACTATGGCCACGGCGGCGACATTCTGACCCTCGCGGTTTCCAACCAATATCAGAACGACGGCGCCGGCATTTCCAGCGATCCGGGGGATTTCCGCGGCACCTCGGTGGACGTGCTGATGGAAAAAGTGCTCCCCAACGAGGGGGTGCTGACTTTCAACGGCGAATACAAAAACTACAACATCGACGGCTTCGGCGTCGAATCGCGCATGGCGGTCAAACGCGGCGACGTCGACGGTTTCGCCATGTTCGAGGGCAACGCCTACGACGTGAGCCTCATGTATCTGTTCCCGGACAAGGCCTGGATCGGTCAATTCCAGCCCTATGGGCGGCATGTCTGGGTGTCGCCCGACAACAGCCCTAACCGGGATATGTGGGAGGCCGGCGTCAATTACGTGATCGACGGTCACAACGCCCGAGTGACCTTGCTTTGGGAGTACGGGGATCTACTTACCAAGGGCTTGGATTACACTCCCACGGCCAGCGGACAGTCCATCCACGCCGTGAAATTGGGTCTGCAATTGCAAATTTGATTCCGATTCAACCTGCAAGCGAAAGAGGAAATTCTATGGAGACTTTAAATAAATTTTTGTTGCCGAGTTGGTTGGTTTTTGGCCTGTCCTGGGCATTGATGGCTTCCGGAACCGCAGCGGTCGCCGGAGAAACGATTAAAGTGGGGATCCTTCACTACCTGTCGGGAACCATGGCGATTTCCGAGACCACCCTCAAAGATGCGATGTTGATGCTGATCGAGGAACAGAACAAAAAAGGCGGGGTTCTGGGCAAGAAGATCGAACCGGTGGTGGTGGACCCCGCCTCCAACTGGCCCCTGTTCGCCGAGAAGGCGCGCGAGTTGATCGAAAAGGAAAAAGTAGCGGCGATCTTCGGCTGCTGGACCTCGGTCTCGCGCAAGTCGGTGTTTCCGGTGGTCGAGGAGCTGAAGGTGCCGCTGTTCTACCCCGTGCAGTACGAGGGCGAGGAATCGTCCAAGTACGTCTTCTATACCGGCGCCGCTCCCAATCAGCAGGCGATTCCCGCGGTGGACTATCTGATGAACGAACTCGGGGTGAAACGCTGGGTCCTGGAAGGCACCGATTACGTCTATCCTCGCACCACCAATAAAATCCTGGCGGCCTATCTCAAATCCAAAGGCGTCAAGGCGGATGACATCATCGTCAATTACACGCCGTTCGGGTTCTCCGATTGGCAGTCCGAAGTGGCCCGGATCAAAAAATTCGGAGCTGCGGGCAAGAAAACCGCGGTGGTTTCCACCATCAACGGCGACGCCAATGTGCCGTTCTACAAGGAGCTCGCCAACCAGGGGATGTCCGCCGAGGATATTCCGGTGATGGCGTTTTCCATCGGCGAGGAGGAGCTGTCAGGCATCGATACCAAGCCCCTGGTGGGTCACATGGCGGCCTGGAACTACTTCATGAGCGTGGACACTCCCGCCAACCAGGAATTCATCTCTAAATTGCACCGCTTCGTCAAAAATGAAAAGCGGGTCAGCAACGACCCCATGGAGGCGCATTACATCGGCTTCAACATGTGGGTGAAGGCGGTGGAAAAGGCGGGCACCGCCGATCCGGGGGCCGTGGTCGATGCGATGATCGGCGTGGTCGTGCCTAATCTGTCTGGCGGTTACGCGGCGATGATGCCCAACCATCACATCACCAAACCCGTGTTGATCGGGGAGATTCAAGAGGACGGCCAGTTCGCCGTGGTCTGGCAGACCCCCGGCGAAGTACCGGGGGACGCCTGGTCCGATTATCTCCCAGGCAGCAAGGACCTGATCGCCGATTGGCGCGCACCGCTGAAGTGCGGCAACTACAACGTGAAGTCGGGCAAGTGCACGGGGCAAAATTATTAGCAGGGATAAGCCCTTGTGTCTGGAGGGATTCCGGGGCAACTCCAAGGGTTGCCCCTACACCAGACTAACCGGGAAATCCATGCTGACTGATTATTTCTATCAATACGTTTGGTGCCGCTCGGTCCGGATAGGGTTGGGGTGTTTTCTCATGCTGGCGGTTTTGGCAGCGCAAGCGGGGGAAGAAGCAGACATCCGACCGATCTTGTCCCAGGCTCTCGAAGGACTTACCGTCAGAAGCTTCAGCCAAAAGCAGGCGGCGGTCAAGAAGCTCGCCGCGATCGACCATCCCCGCGTGCTTCCCGTCATGAAGGCACTGCTTGACGGGAACCTGTACTACCGCAAGATTGGCCGACAGGTATTGATTTTGCAATCCCAGAAAGATGGCTACGCGGTTTACGACGCCGTCACCGGCGAATCCCTCGGCAGCGGGGACAAAACAGGTATGTCCAAGATCATCATCAATAACTAGATGCGTGTCATCCTTCGGGGCGCCATCGCCCGGCTGAGCCTTGCCAGCGGTGATGCCGGCATCCGCCTGGCGGCGGTCAGGGAGATGGTCGATCGCCTTTCTCCCGAGGATGCCGAGTTGCTCAGGGACATGCGGGAAACCGAAAAGGATCCCGAGATCATCGAGGCGATCGAGACCGGCCTGGCGCTGGATGCTTTGAACAACGGGGACGAGGCCCGGCGTCTGGCGGCCATTCAAACCCTCTCCCGCAGCGTCGACCGAACCGTGCGCAACCGATTGCAGCAATTGCTCCGGGCCGACTCCGGGGAGAGCAGCGACAAAGTCCGGGCTGCCGCCCGAAAGGCTCTGGCGGTGATCGATCAGCGCCTGGAAACGTATGCCACGGTGCAGACCGTCTTTTTCGGGTTGAGCCTGGGGTCGGTGCTGCTGGTGGCCGCGATCGGTCTGGCCATCACTTTCGGGGTCATGGGGGTGATCAACATGGCCCACGGCGAGATGATCATGCTGGGGGCGTATACGACCTACCTGGTCCAGCAGTTGATGCCCGCCTGGATCGGGGCTTCGGTGATCGTCGACATCCCCGCCGCCTTCGCGGTCTCGGGCCTGACCGGGATCGCCATCGAGCGGGGAGTGATCCGCCACCTCTACGGCCGGCCTCTGGAAACCCTGCTCGCCACCTTCGGCATCAGCCTGCTGCTGCAGCAGTTGGTACGCACCCTGGTTTCGGCGCAGAACGTGGCGGTGGAAAACCCCGGCTGGATGAGCGGGGCGTGGGAGGTCAACGCGGCGCTGTCCCTGACCTACAACCGGCTCTACATTCTCGCCTTTTCTCTGTTGGTCTTCGCGGCGATGTTTTTGGTCCTCAGGAAGACCGATTTCGGCCTGCAGGTGCGGGCGGTGTCCCAGAACCGCGCCATGGCCCGCGCCATCGGCATCCGCAGCAGTTGGGTGGACGCCGCCACCTTCGGGCTGGGATCGGGTATCGCCGGGGTGGCGGGCGTGGCCTTGAGCCAGTTGACCAACGTGGGCCCCAATCTGGGCCAGTCCTATATCATCGACTCCTTCATGGTGGTGGTGTTCGGCGGGATGGGAAACCTCTGGGGCACCCTGGTCGGCGGATTGGGGCTGGGGGTGATCAACAAGCTGCTCGAGCCCTGGGCGGGGGCGGTGATGGCTAAGATCCTGGTGCTCGTGTTCATCATCCTGTTCATCCAGAAGCATCCAGGCGGGCTGTTCCCCCAGCGTGGCCGGTCGGCGGAGGATTGAGTCATGCACGGATTCAACGCGCTTAGAGGCTGTTTGCAAACACGTCTGCCCATATTGGCGGAGGGGCCGGGGGATTGCCTTCAGGGACGCCGTAAACCCTTCCCTGGGGGCTCGAATCGCGACCATCCCGGTCGCGAACGCCCTTCAGGCAATCCCCCGGCTTCTCCTACTAGAGCGTCAAGGGGTGTTTGGAAGCACCCTGTTGTTTCCCGTTTCGCTGCCGATCGCGGCGGCTTCATTTTGCTTTCGGTGCTCGCCCTGCTGGCGATCGGTGTGCCGGTATTGAATCTGCTCGTGTCCGAAGGATCGGTCCTGCACCTTTCCACCTACACCGTCGCCCTGCTGGGCAAGTATCTGTGCTACGCCCTGCTCGCCCTGGCGCTGGATCTGGTCTGGGGCGCGGTGGGCATCTTGAGCCTGGGGCACGGCGCCTTCTTCGCCCTGGGCGGCTACGCCATGGGCATGTACCTGATGCGCCAGATCGGCTCGCGCGGTGTCTACGGAAATCCGGTATTGCCCGATTTCATGGTGTTCCTGAATTGGAAGGAATTGCCGTGGTATTGGTACGGTTTCGACCATTTCTGGTTCGCCATCGTGATGGTGATGCTGGTTCCGGGCTTGCTCGCCTTTTGCTTCGGCTGGTTCGCCTTTCGTTCGCGGGTCACGGGGGTCTATCTCTCGATTATTACCCAGGCCATGACCTACGCCTTGATGCTGGCTTTCTACCGGAATGAAATGGGCTTCGGAGGCAACAACGGCCTCACCGACTTCAAGGATATTCTGGGATTCAGTCTTCAGGAAGATGCGACCCGCGTCGGTCTGTTTCTGGCGAGCGCCGTCGCCCTGGCGGGGGGATATGTGCTGACGCGCTGGGTGGTTTCCACCAAGCTCGGCCGGGTGGTGGTGGCGATTCGGGACAGCGAGGACCGGGCGCGGTTTTTGGGTTACCGGGTCGAGCATTACAAACTGTGGATGTTCGTCCTCTCGGCGATGTTGGCCGGAATCGCAGGCGCCCTGTACGTACCTCAGGTGGGAATCATCAACCCCAGCGAGTTTTCGCCCTTAAGCTCCATCGAACTGGTGATCTGGGTTGCTGTGGGCGGTCGGGGGACTCTCTACGGCGCCGCCGTGGGCGCGTTTCTGGTCAACTACGCCAAGACGTATTTTACCGCGGCGATGCCCGAATTATGGCTGTTCGCTCTGGGGGCAATGTTCGTTCTGGTGACCTTGTATCTTCCCCGCGGTCTGGTGGGTCTGTTGAGGCGGTATCGGGCGGCGGGGGAAGCCTCATGAGCAACCCGGTCCAGGAATTCTTCCGGCGCGATCGCGTGTTCGATTTTGTCGCCGCGCGCAGCCACCCGGTGATTCGGGGGGAGATCGATACCAGTCACGGCCCGATCCTGTATCTGGACGAGGTGACCGTCAGCTTCGACGGTTTCAAGGCGCTGGATCGCCTGAGCCTGTACGTGGACGACGGCGAGCTGCGCTGCATCATCGGTCCCAACGGTGCGGGCAAGACCACCATGATGGACGTGATGACCGGCAAGACCCGGCCGACCTCGGGATCGGCCTACTTCGGCCAAACCCTGGATCTGAGCCGGATGAGCGAACCGGAAATCGCCGCGGCGGGCATCGGGCGCAAGTTTCAAAAGCCTTCCGTCTTTCCCGAGCATACGGTCTGGGAAAACCTGCACCTTGCCCTCAAGACCGACAAGCGGGTGTGGCCCACCCTGCTGGCACGCCTGACCGCTGCCCAGCGGGACCGCATCCATGAAGTGCTCGAGACGGTGGGATTGGAGGACGCGAGGGATCGCTTCGCGGGCGCGCTTTCCCACGGCCAGAAGCAGTGGTTGGAGATCGGCATGCTGCTGGCGCAGAACCCGCGAGTACTTTTGCTCGACGAACCGGTGGCGGGAATGACCCAGCAGGAAATCGAGCGGACGGTGGATCTGCTGAACTCGCTGGCGGGCGCGCATTCGGTAATCGTGGTGGAGCACGACATGGAATTCGTGCGCGCCATCGCCCGGCGGGTGACCGTCCTGCACGAGGGCAGGGTGCTCGCCGAGGGCCGAATGGATCAGGTGCAGGCCGATCCGAGAGTGATCGAGGTCTACTTGGGAGAATGACATGCTGCGCGTAGAAGGGTTGGATCAATACTACGGCCAAAGCCATACTTTGTGGAATATCGGCCTCGAGGTGCCCGAGGGCAGGTGTGTCTGTCTGCTGGGCCGCAACGGCGTGGGCAAGACCACTTTGCTCAAGTGCATCATGGGTCTTTTGCCGGTGGCTTCGGGGCGGATCGATTTTGCGAGGAAGGAAATTGCCGGCGCACCCGCCGAATGGCGCGCCCGCCTCGGAATCGGTTATGTCCCCCAGGGGCGCGAGATTTTTCCCCGCCTCACGGTGGAGGAAAACCTGCGCTTGGGTCTGCTTGCCCGCCGGGACGGCGTGCGCAAGTTGCCGGAGCGGATCTTCGAGCTCTTTCCGGTGCTCAAGCAGATGCGGCGCCGGCGCGGCGGCGACCTTTCCGGCGGGCAGCAGCAGCAATTGGCGATCGGCCGTGCCCTGGCCGTCGGCCCCAAACTGCTCATTCTGGACGAGCCCACCGAGGGGATTCAGCCCAACATCGTGCACGAGATCGGCGACATTATTCTTAGGCTCAACCGAGAGGAACGGTTGACGGTTCTGTTGGTGGAGCAGAAACTGCATTTCGTGCGGCGGGTGGCCGACCGATTCCATGTGATGAACAAGGGACGGATCACCGCCGCGGGGGCTATGGAGGAATTGTCGGAGGAGTTGGTACGGGAGTACTTGACGGTGTGAGTATAAAACTCAAGCAGAGTCCCTTCTCCCGCTGGCGGGAGAAGGCAAGGATGAGGGTGGTTCAAATTCAAGGAATATTCCTGATTGATTCCACCCTCACCCCGACCCGCCAGCGGGAGAGGGAGGTATTGGTCGATTGCTTTGAACTTGGAATAGGAGGGTTTGCGATGAACTTTCGAGTTTGGGAGATGATAGGCGTATTGCTCATGGCATGCACCCTGGCCCCCGGCGCGGCCTTGGCGCATACCGGGATCGGGCCGACGGGCGGATTCACCGCCGGTCTGGTGCACCCGTTCGCCGGCATAGACCATCTCTTGGTTTTATTGGCGGTCGGCTGGTGGGCCGCGATGATGGGCGGATACGCGCGATGGTTATTGCCGTTGAACTTCGTCTCGGCCATGGCGCTGGGATCCGCCGTTCAGCAATGGGGGATAGTTTGGTCCGAGGCCGAGGTGCTGGTTTCCCTGTCGGTGGTGATGATGGGGGGAGTGCTGTTGCGCAATTGGCGCACGGCGATGGTGCCCGCGATGATGGGGGTAACGGCATTCGCCCTGTTTCACGGCTATGTGCATGCCGCGGAGATGGGGCATGAAACGGGTGCGATTGCCTACGCCAGCGGATTTTTGACCGCCACCGAGATGCTGCAGACGGCGGGGTTCGGATTGGGACGCTGGACTTGCCGCTACCGCTGGCCGCGTTTGACCTTCGGAATGTTGTGCGCCGGCGTCGGGACGTATCTTTTGACCGGAGTTTAATTCCGGTGATAGCGCTGGCGAACTCGGTAGGGGAAGGTTGGTCGGCCGGCCTCCGGCTGGGTTTCGAGAAGCGCCCGGAGCGCACCGTCCTGGCCGCTCGGCGAAGACATGGCCCGCTTCTGGTACAGCGGCCGTTTTATCCCGAGGGCGGCGTTTGCCATGCCTATCTGCTCCACCCGCCGGGTGGGGTGGTGGCGGGCGACCGCTTGGCGATCGAAATCGAAGTGGGAGCGGACGCGCAAGTGTTGGCCACCACGCCCGCCGCGGGAAAGTTCTACCGCAGCGAGAGAGCGACGGCGCATCAAACGGTGAGTCTGTCGGTGAATTCCGGGGCCGTATTGGAATGGCTGCCCCAGGAAAATATTTTCTATGAGGGCTCCTGTGTGGCGACGGAGACCTGGGTGAATCTTTCCGCCGGGGCCGGATTCATCGGCTGGGAAGGCTTTTGCCTGGGCCGTCCGGCGGCCGGTGAAGGGTTCGAGCGGGGGCGAGTGGGTTTGGGGTGTGCGCTCCGATTGGAAGGCGAGCCGCTGCTCGTCGAGCGGTTCGAATTGAATCGTGAAGCACTGGCGGCGATTTGGGGCCTAAGGGGGAATCCGTGTGGGGTGGCCCTTTACGCCTATCCCGCCATGCAGGATTTAGTGGAGAGGGTTCGGGGCCTCGTCGGCGACAAGGACGGATTCGGCGCGACCCTGGTGGACGACGTCCTGGTTTGCCGCGCTTGGGGGCGGCGAATGGCCCCCTTGCGACACCTGTTCATGGAGATTTGGAGCGAGATCCGGCCCGATATCGTCGGACGACCCGCGTGTCCACCTCGGATTTGGGCTACGTGAGCCGGTTTGATGTCGAAGCTGCAGGAGTTGAAAAGGAGAGTCGGGGGGAACGCTCCGGGACCGTTCGCAGCAAGGATGCTGCGATCGAGCGTACAGGGAGGTATTTACCGCGTGTCCCGGAGTGTTCCCCCCGACCCGTACTCCCCGCCTCCTGATTTCGTCCCTGATGTGAAGCAAGGAGATTGGTATGCAACTGACACCCAGAGAGAAAGACAAGCTATTGCTTTTCACCGCCGCCTTGTTGGCCGAACGGCGCAGGGCCAAGGGGTTGAAGCTCAATCACCCGGAAGCGGTGGCCTATATCAGCGCCGCGCTGCTGGAAGGTGCCCGCGAGGGGCGCAGCGTAGCGGAACTCATGGATTACGGGCGGACCCTGCTGGATCGAAACGACGTCATGGACGGGGTGGCGGAGATGATCCCGGAGGTCCAGGTGGAAGCCACGTTTCCGGACGGCACCAAGCTGGTCACCGTGCACAATCCGATCGTTTGAGGGAGGAAATACCATGATACCTGGGGAAATTCTGGTGGCCGATGGGGAAATCGAGCTCAACGAAGGTCGGGAAGTCCTTGTCCTGACGGTCGAAAATACCGGCGATCGACCGGTTCAGGTGGGGTCTCATTACCACTTTTACGAAGCCAATTCGGGGCTCCGCTTCGACCGCGAGCGCGCCCGCGGGTTTCGCCTGGACCTGCCGGCGGGCACCGCGGTGCGCTTCGAGCCCGGGCAGTCGCGCGAGGTGCGCCTGGTGCCCTTCGGCGGCCACCGGCGGGTTTACGGCTTTCAGCAGCAGATCATGGGGGATCTATGACTCGGATCAATCGACAAGTCTATGCGGAAATGTACGGGCCGACGGTGGGGGACCGGGTGCGCTTGGCCGACACCGAACTCTTCATCGAAGTCGAGGAGGATCGCACGATTTACGGCGAGGAGGTGAAGTTCGGCGGCGGCAAGGTGATCCGCGACGGCATGGGGCAGAGCCAGGCGGGGTCGGACACGGCGATGGACACGGTGATCACCAACGCGCTGATCGCCGATCATTGGGGCATTGTCAAGGCCGACGTGGGGATCAAGCACGGTCGCATCGCCGCCATCGGCAAGGCGAGCAATACGGATACCCAGACCGGGGTGACGGTGGTCATCGGACCGGGCACCGAGGTGATCGCCGGGGAGGGGCAGATCCTCACCGCCGGCGGTATCGATTCCCATATTCACTTTATCTGCCCGCAGCTCGCCGAGGAAGCCCTGATGTCCGGCGTCACCACCCTGCTCGGCGGCGGCACCGGACCCGCTACCGGAACCAACGCCACCACCTGCACGCCGGGGCCTTGGAATATCGGGCGCATGCTCCAGGCCGCCGACGGTCTGCCCGTGAATATCGGGCTGTTGGGCAAGGGCAACGCCAGCCTTCCGCACGCTTTGGAAGAACAGGTTCGGGCCTGCGCCATGGGTCTCAAGCTGCACGAGGATTGGGGAACCACCCCGGCAGCCATCGATTGTTGTCTGGAGGTCGCCGACCGCTTCGATGTGCAGGTGGCGATCCATACCGATACCCTCAACGAATCGGGTTTCGTCGAGAATACCTTGGCGGCGTTCAAAGGGCGGACCATTCATACCTATCACACCGAAGGGGCGGGCGGCGGTCATGCGCCGGACATCATCCGGGCCTGCGGCGAGCCCAACGTGTTGCCGTCCTCCACCAATCCGACCCGTCCCTTTACCGCCAATACGGTGGACGAGCATTTGGATATGCTGATGGTCTGCCATCATTTGGATCCGGGGATCGCCGAGGACGTGGCCTTCGCCGAATCGCGGATTCGACCGGAAACCATCGCCGCCGAGGATATCCTTCATGATTTGGGGGCCTTTTCGATGATCGCCTCCGATTCCCAAGCCATGGGTCGGGTGGGGGAAGTCATCCTGCGGAGCTGGCAGACCGCCCACAAGATGAAGATGCAGCGGGGCAGTCTCCCGGAGGACCCGGCCCGTCACGACAATTTACGCGTGAAGCGTTATCTCGCCAAATATACCATCAATCCGGCCGTCGCCCACGGCATCGCGCACGAGGTGGGTTCGGTGGAGGTGGGAAAATTGGCGGACCTAGTGCTGTGGAAGCCGGCCTTCTTCGGCGTCAAGCCCAGTCTGATCGTCAAAGGCGGAATGATCGTGGCGGCGCCCATGGGTGATCCCAACGCTTCCATTCCCACCCCCCAGCCGGTGCATTATCGTCCTATGTTCGGTGCCTTCGGCGGCGCCTTGGCGGCCACCGCCATGACGTTTGTTTCCCGCGCCGGAATCGAATCGGCGGTGGCGGAACGATGCGGTTTGCGGAAGATGATCGGCGTCTCATCGGGCAATCGAGAGATCGGCAAGGCCGACATGATTCATAACGATTATCTGCCCCATATCGAGGTGGATCCCCAAACCTATGTGGTGCGGGCGGACGGAAATGTGCTCGCGTGCGATCCTGCCGAGACGCTGCCCCTGGCGCAGCGGTATTTTTTGTTTTGATCGGGGTGAAATCAATTGGAAAAAAATACCAAAATCATGTTGAAAGTATCGGGATTTGTCTCGCCGGGGTCGGTGCCCGGCGATACGATCACCTTGAGCTATCAAATGCGCCAGAAAAGTCGCCTCTTGGTGAGGACCGAGGGCGGGTTCGAGGCGGGAATCTTCCTTCCCCGCGGGACGGTGCTCCGGGATGGGGATCTGCTCGCCGCGGAAGACGGCCGGATCATCCGCATCCGGGCTGCGCTCGAACCGGTTTCGGTGGCCCGGACCGAAGACCCGTGGTTGTTCGCAAGAGCGTGTTATCACTTGGGCAACCGGCATGTGGCGCTTCAAATCGGAGCGGGGGAATTACGCTATCTCGCCGATCATGTCCTGGACGATTTGGTCCGCGGATTGGGTTTGCCGGTGGAATTGATGCGGCTAACTTTCGAGCCCGAGGGCGGGGCGTATCCTACCCATTCCCATGCTCACTGATCTGGCTTTGGTTAGGCTGTTACAGCTGGCCAGTCCCGCCCTGCCCATCGGCCTCTACAGTTATTCCCAGGGCATGGAACGGGCGGTGGAAGACGGTTGGATCCGCAATCGGGGACAGGCCGGCGAGTGGATCGGCGGGCTGCTGGCGCAAAGCCAGGCGCGGATCGATGCACCGCTGCTGATTCGTCTCCACCGGGCATGGATGGACGGCGATGACGCGGCATTGGCGCGATGGAGCAAGCAACTTCAATCATTGCGGGAAACGGCGGAACTCAGGGCGGAGGACCGCCAGGGTGGCCAGGCTTTGGCCAGGCTCTTGACCGGGATAGAAGTGAGCCGGGCGCAGCCGTGGATCGTTCGACCCGATGCGACCCTCGCCACCTCCTTCAGCCTGGCGGCGGCGAATTGGGACATTCCCGAGCTTGAAACGGCCATCGGCTATTTATGGAGCTGGCTGGAAAATCAGGTGCTGTGCGCCGTCAAGCTGGTGCCGCTGGGGCAGGCGGACGGCCAGCGGCTGCTCACCGAATTGGGGGAAGGGATTCCCGAATTGGCGAAACGCGCCCTCGAACTGGACGACGAGGAAATCGGCGGGAACGCCTTCGGTTTGGCGCTCTCCAGCAGTCGGCACGAGGTTCAGTATTCGCGTCTCTTTCGGTCTTGAAAATTGAATGCTATGCAGGTGAACGATGACAGAACGAGAGATTTTGAGAGTAGGCATCGGGGGACCGGTGGGCTCGGGCAAGACCGCGCTGGTGGATGCCCTGTGCAAGGTCATGCGCGACCGTTACCGGATCGCCGTCGTGACCAACGATATTTACACCCGCGAGGATCAGGAATTTTTGATTCGCAGCCAAGCGCTTCCGGAGGAACGGATCGTGGGAGTGGAAACGGGGGGATGCCCCCACACCGCGATTCGGGAAGATGCTTCCATGAACCTCGCGGCAGTGGAGGATTTGTGCCGGCGATTTCCGGATCTGGACTGTGTCCTGGTGGAAAGCGGCGGCGATAACCTGAGCGCCACCTTCAGCCCGGAATTGGCCGATCTTACGATTTATGTGATCGACGTGGCCGCCGGGGACAAGATTCCGCGCAAAGGCGGTCCCGGCATTACCCGTTCCGATCTGCTGGTGATCAACAAGACCGATCTCGCTCCTCACGTCGGGGCATCGCTCGAGGTGATGGAGCGTGACGCCGGCAAGATGCGGGGAGATCGGCCGTTCGTTTTCACCAACCTGAAGAATTGCGAAGGGCTGTCGGAGGTGGTGGCATTTATCGCCCAGCAGGGAATGTTGAGACGCTGAACGGGAAGTCTCGTGATGGAATCCGAGGGTGACGGGCCCTCGGATTCCGAACCTCTGTTAGTTGCCGCTATCTTCCAGCCATGACACCGTAGGCATCAGCTTCAACCACCCCCGCGGACCATGATTGCGGGGATAGCTGTAGATGGCTTGACCATAGGCGGGACTGACATATTCCATGTTGAACGCCACGGTGGCATCGGGTCCTTGCCTCGGGTAGCTGAAAATCGCTTGGCCGTAGCCCTGGTTCACGTAGACGATCTTCGGAGACACCGCCGGCACTTCCATGTTTTCGGGGTTGCCATAACTGTGGATTGCATTGTTGGAAGCTTGATTCACGTAGATCATTGCATTCTGCCCCACCAAAACCGACGGATCGCTGGGGGAGGGCACTTCAGCCACGGCCGTTCCGCCAACCAACGCCCCTATCACTATGGGAGCTAACCAGCGTTGCTTGAACATCGATTTGATTGTAAACATGGCACGCCTCTTCTCGATTATGGTATTCGCGTTTTTTTATAATGGTTCACTTATATAGACAAGCCGATCGAGCAAGAGGTTTCTCTTCGAGTGTATTTTTGTCGTCGTGAATCACGATAAGCATCCATCTGGCAATGGTCGGTACCATGTGGACGAATCCGTTCCATACCCGCGCGAAACGGAAAATTATGAAATCCTGACTGATTGCGAAATAGTGAATAATCGGACGGAAAAGGAACAGGCGAACCGTAAAGATTAGGTGCACTCCTTGCAAGCAAGGGGAGGGTGTTAAAGGAACAGATCGGCATGCACGCGGAACCGCCGCGCTAGTTTCTTGGCGAGGTCCTTGCTGATGCCTCGCTTACCGATCAGGATGTCCGAAATGCGCCCCTGGGGAGCGCAGTCGGCCAAGTCCTCCTGTTTCAGTCCGTGCTGGTCCATCAGGAAGCGCAACACTTCACGCGGCTCGGCAACGGGAATGGCGAAGTGCTCATCCTCGTAGGCTCTCACCTGGTCGGCAAGGTAATCGAGTACATCGCCTAGGGGGTGATTCTCATCGTCGCCGATCTCGTCGATCAGGGCATCAATCGTAGCGCGCGCCTGCGCATAGTCGTCGTCGGTGTGAACCGAGGTGACACCGACCACCGCCTTGAACGGCATCCAGGCATCAAGGATTGCTTGCGGTTCGGGTACCGCTTTGTGTGCGTGAGCCATCATTTCCTCCGCTTCCATTTGCCGCGGTCGTACGCTTTGTGGGTGAGCACCGTTCGGATGAACACCTTGCGCCGGTTGTAGTGGATTGCCGCGATCAGGCGGTACTTGTTGCCTCCGATGTTGAACACCGTAAGCCCGTCCACGTAGTCGGCGCTGGCGAACGTCGCCCGCAGCTCGTTGAAATCCGCGAAGACCTCGCTCTCCATCGTCCGATGCCAGGCCTTCAGCGGCCCCTTGGCATCAGGGTGCTTTGTCCAGAACTCGATGAGGGCGGGTTTCGCGATAACATGCATGCAGCCAATATATACCAATACGGTATATTATGCAAAAAGTTCATGCGAACCCCATCACAAAACCGGCAACGCGTCAAAAGCCCAATTTCAAATCCCAAACGGCAACGTAACGG
>Ga0114931_10002817_pt1 | contig 22108 bp, 16 predicted proteins | sample 2SBtaG_FD_89579 | JGI IMG/M metagenome (GOLD analysis project Ga0114931, IMG submission 89579) | Deep subsurface microbial communities from Kolumbo volcano to uncover new lineages of life (NeLLi) - 2SBTROV14_V59a metaG | ecosystem: Environmental > Aquatic > Marine > Volcanic | place: Kolumbo... | reverse complement strand
CCCCGAAGGGGTGAGCCTCATGGATGAGACGAACAATGATCAGAGCAAGAAAAAGGTGAAATGCGATTTTACCTTTTTCTTCATATTCAATGGCTTAACAGCCATTGAATATGGCAGCACATCCTTGTGCTGCGGAAACTCTGAATTAATCAGAGTTTCCCTAGGGTGTGATGCAGGCATCTGTGGGTGAAATCACGGATGCTTTGTGCTTGCATCGAAGATGTGTTGCGGCCGGTTTTAACCGGCCGCAACTGTTTTTACAGGAGTGGATCGTTCAGCTTGTCCCGTTTAATCAGGGCATAAGCGGAATGGTTATGGATAGATTCGAAGTTCTCGGATTCCAGCACATAGGAAGTGATGCGATCATCTTCATTCAGGCGTGCGGCAACATCCCGTACCATGTCTTCTACAAATTTCGGGTTGTCATAGGCACGTTCGGTGACGTGTTTTTCATCCGGGCGTTTCAGCAGGCCGTACAGTTCGCACGACGCTTCTTTTTCCACCATATCGATAATATCTTCGATCCAGATAAAACCGTTGGTCTGGACATCGACGGTGACATGAGAGCGCTGGTTATGGGCGCCGTAATCGGAAATCTTCTTGGAACAGGGGCACAGGCTGGTAACTGGTACTACCACCTTGACGGACACGACGTTCGTGCCGTTCTTGCTTTTACCCTTGAAGGTCACCTGGTAATCCAGCAGGCTTTCAACGCCGGTGACGGGGGCTTTCTTGTTGACGAAGTAGGGAAACTCCATTTCGATATGACCCACTTCGGCATCCAGCTTATCGGTCATTTCGGTGAGCATTTCGTGGAATGACTTCACCGTAATCTCCCGCTCATGACTGTTCAGGATTTCCACAAAGCGTGACATGTGGGTGCCCTTGAACTGGTGCGGCAGGTCCACATACATATTGAAGTTGGCCACGGTGTGCTGCACGGTACCGGAACGGTCCTTGACCTGCACCGGATGGCGAATGTCTTTGATGCCCACCTTGTTGATGGCGATGTGGCGGCGGTCCTGGGTATTCTGTACGTCAGGAATGTCGTTTGGGTCTGTTTCAGTCATGGATTTCAAGGCTCTTCACTGTATCGTACACAGGCTCGGTCTGTTTCCCATAATGTCAGGGCTTTAACCTTTGCTGTGTCTGAATTGATCTGTTTACCGATTTCGGTGTACAGATAGGCGGCGATATTTTCTGCCGTCGGATTCAACTTGTTAAACGGTGGCACATCGTTCAAATACTGATGGTCCAGCCGGTCACAGATTTCATTGGTGGTTTTTTTCATGTCACGGAAATCAATTGCGATACCCAGCTAATTGAGTTGCGAGACTTCCACTTCCAGTTCCACCTTCCAGTTATGACCATGCATACGGCTGCAGGCTCCCGGGTAATTACGCAGGGTATGGGCCGCGGCAAAGTCGGTCAAAATTTTAAGCTGGTATTTTGCAGTCATAAGTCAGGAATAAAAACCGAGTAAAATAGTAGGATTTTACCGAATGTTTAAAGTTTGAGCAATTGCTGATATTCGATGATGGCTTGTTGTATGCCCGCCGCATCCAGCTGGCTGGCCGCCAGCAGCTCGGTGGTATTGCCGTGCTCGATGAACCTGTCCGGTAAACCCAGGTTCAGCACGGGGATCTGGAGGCCATTGGCCTCGACAAATTCATTCACGCCGCTGCCGGCGCCGCCCTGGATGACGTTTTCTTCCAGGGTTACCAGTAACTGGTGACTGGCAGCGAGCTGCCGGATCACCTCGGTGTCCAGGGGTTTGACGAAGCGCATGTCTACCAGGGTAGCGTTAAGTGTCTCGGCCACGCTGCGGGCTTCCTGTAGCAGGCTGCCGAAACTGAGCAGGGCGATGCTCTCACCATCGCGAATTCTGCGGGATTGTCCCACCACCAGGGCGTCTGCGTCTGCCTTGGTCTCCACGCCGGGGCCCTGGCCACGGGGATATCGTACCGCCGCCGGGCCCTGGTGCAGGAAGCCGGTGGTGAGCATGCGCTGGCATTCGTTTTCGTCTGCCGGTGCCATGACCAGCATATTGGGAACACAGCGCAGGTAGCTTAAATCGAAGTTGCCCGAGTGAGTGGGGCCGTCCGCCCCAACCAGGCCGGCTCGGTCGATGGCGAACAGTACCGGCAGGTCCTGTAGCGCCACGTCGTGGATCAGCTGGTCATAGGCCCGTTGCAGGAAGGTGGAATAGATCGCAACCACCGGGTGCAGGCCTTTGGTGGCCATGCCGGCTGCGAGGGTGACGGCATGCTGTTCGGCGATGCCTACATCATGGTAGCGCTGCGGGAACTGTTCGGAGAATTCCACCAGTCCCGAGCCTTCGCGCATGGCGGGGGTGATGGCCACCAGGTCGTCGTGTTTTTCCGCCATGCTGCACACCCATTGGGAAAACACCTGGGTGTAAGTGAGCTTGCTGTTGGACTGGTCCCGTTTGTTGCCGGTTTCCGGATCGAAACTGCTGACCCCATGGTACATGCAGGGATTGTCTTCCGCCGGTTTGAAGCCGCGGCCCTTCTGGGTCACCACATGCAACAGGCGCGGACCGGTCTGGTTACGCAGGTTTCGCAGTATAGTCACCAGGGTGGAGGTATCATGGCCATCCACCGGGCCGAAATAATTGAAGCCCAGCTCTTCGAACAGGGTGCCGGGCACCACCATACCTTTCATGTGTTCTTCGGTGCGGCGTGCCAGTTCCCACATGTTGGGAATGTGTTTCAGGACTTTCTTGCTACCGCTACGCATGGTGGTATAGAGCTTGCCGGACAGCAGCTTGGCCAGGTGCTTGGAGAGTCCGCCCACATTGGGGGAAATAGACATCTCGTTGTCGTTCAGGATCACCAGCAGGTCGGCATCGGTATCGCCGGCGTGGTTGAGGGCCTCGAAGGCCATGCCGGCGGTCATGGCACCGTCACCGATCACGGCCACGGTCTTTTCCTGGGAATGGTTCAGGGCGGCGGCCATGCTCATGCCCAGGGCGGCGCTGATGGAGGTGCTGGAATGGCCCACGCCAAAGGTGTCATACGGGCTTTCGTCCCGTTTGGGGAAGCCCGCCAGGCCGCCGGGTTTACGCATAGTGGACATGCGCTGGCGGCGACCGGTAAGAATTTTGTGTGGGTAGGTCTGGTGGCCTACATCCCACACCAGGTTATCGACCGGTGTGTTGTAGACATAGTGCAGGGCCACGGTTAATTCCACCGTGCCCAGGCCGGCGGCCAGGTGTCCGCCGGTATTGGCTACCGACTGGATCAGGAACTGGCGCAACTGATCCGCCAGCTGGGGCAGCTGTTCGGTATCCAGCTGGCGCAGGTCTTCCGGCGTATCGATGCTTTCCAGCAGGGGATAATGGCGTGTGGATACGGTCATGTTCAGTTGTTACGCTCGACAATATAGGCTGACAACAGACGCAGTGTGTCGGCGGTGGTATCAAAATTCTGCAGGGCTTCCAGCGCCTTCCGGTGTAGGGCCTGGGCAAGTTCCCGGGCGGCTTCCAGTCCCATGATGGACGGGTAGGTGGGTTTGTTCTGTTGCTCGTCCGAGCCCTGTGGTTTGCCCAGTGTATCCGTATCGCCGATGACGTCAAGGATATCATCTCGTATCTGGAATGCCAGGCCGATGCAGTCGGCATAGGTTTGCAGATTTTCCAGTCCGGCTGCGTCCTGGTAGCCACCCGCCATGGCGCCGAGGATGACGCTGGCGGAAATCAGCGCACCGGTCTTGAGACGATGCATGTGTTCCAGTTGTTCTAGGCTGAGGGTCTGCCCCACGGCAGCCAGGTCAATCGCCTGGCCACCGGCCATGCCATTGGAGCCACTGGCCTGTGCCAGCAGGCTGATCATCTCCACCCGGGCGGCGGAATCACACGGGATACTGGTGTCTCGCGCCAGGATTTCGAATGCCAGTGCCTGCAGTGCGTCCCCGGCGAGGATGGCGCTAGCCTCATCATAGGCGCGATGGCAGGTGGGCCGGCCGCGGCGCAGGTCGTCATCGTCCATGGCTGGCAGGTCGTCGTGAATCAGGGAATAGGCGTGGATGATTTCCACCGCACAGGCGACGCCGTGGAGTTGTTCGGTGCCGGCACCGACCGCTTCACCGGCAGCATACACCAGTACCGGGCGGACCCGTTTGCCACCGCCACCGAGGACTGCGTAGCGCATGGCTTCCTGCAAGCGGGCCTGGGGGCCTGCGGGAATTGGCAGCCAGTCTGCCAGGGCGGCATCAACAGCGCGACTGTACACCGCAAGGGTATCTTTAAAGGAGGAGCTATCCGGCATGGTTACTCGTCAATATCGAAAGGTTTTTCCAGCAGTTCGCCGTTTTTTTCGATCAGTTGGGTGACCTTCTGGTCGGCGTTCTGGAGCGCCTGCTGGCACTGGCTGGCCAGGGCGATACCCTTTTCAAACTGCTTCAGGGCCTGTTCCAGGGGGAGTTCGCCATTCTCCATGGTTTCCACCAGTTGCTCCAGTTCTGACAGGGCGTTTTCGAAATTGACGGGTGTTTTACGTGCCATGGGATGTTCGGGATATTTTCAAAGGCGGTACGTTAAATCTTTAGGCCTGTATTAGCAAGCCCTGTAGCGGTTTCCATTACCTGGATGGGCTTCAATAACGGCGCATGGAACCGACCAGAACACCCTGGATCTGGACCCGTTCGGCCGCGAAAACCATGGGCTGTAACTGGTGATTGGCGGGTAATAACCGAACCTGGCCACCGGGAAGTGGCTGGTAGGTTTTGAGGGTGGCTTCATCCTGGTCGATAAGGGCGACCACGATATCCCCTTCAATGGCGTGATGTTGCTGTTTGATGATGGCGATATCGCCATCCAGGATACCGGCTTCGATCATGGAGTCTCCCTGAACTCGCAGGGCAAACCGGCCGGGGCCCATAAAAAAGTCTGCCAGGTTGATCTCATCCTCGCCGGCAATGGCTTCGATGGGCTGGCCGGCGGCAATTTTACCCAGTAGCGGCAGGGTCATGGACTGGTCGTTTACGTCGTTCAGGAACAGGCCACGATGACGTCCCGGCTGGTTGCGCATATGGCCGGCATCAATCAGGGCCTGCACATAGCGATGTACAACACCGACGGATTTGATGCCGATGCCTTCAGCAATTTCCGGGTAGGTGGGGGCATAGCCTTCCTGCTGGATGAACTGGCGAATAAAATCCAGGGTTTTCTGCTGGCTACGGGTGAGCATGTTGATCTCGTATGCGGGGATAGAGAAAGATTAGAGAAAATAAATAGCAGGGTCAAGCACAAACTTTACCTGAGGGGAGCCAGAGCCGTTCCTGGCTCTGGCCTCGCAGTTAACCGTGGGCGATAGGTTTGTCGGTAAACAGGTAGTCTTTCAGTTCCTTGTCGAAGCGGGGGTCCTTGCGTCGAATCCATTCCAGTACCATGGCGGCATGTTCTTTCTCTTCATCCCGGTTATGGGCCAGGATGGCACGCAGTTCGTCATCTTTACAGGCATCTACCCGCTGGTTATACCAGTCCACTGCTTCCAGCTCTTCCATCAGCGAGGTGATGGCGCGGTGCATATCGCGGGTTTCGTCCGATAATTCAGTAATGTCTTCATGGTAGCCTTCGTTTGACATTTTGTGGGTCCCCAAAGTGTTGTTGTCAGTATGGCGAGGATTATGCCACACCGGATCAGGTTTTCATCTTGATCTGGGTCAGTAAGTTTCAGGCTTCCTGGCTATCACTGTCATAGCGTCCATCCCGATTGAAGTTTTCCTGCATATAGGCGATGGCGTCTTCGACGGCCTGTTTCACTTCACCGATCATTTTCAGGCGCTCGTCGGTGCTGAGGTAAAAGGCCATGTCGATTTCATGGCGCATATAGCGGGCTGGTAGTTTGGTCAGGGCGTAACAGGCAGTGTCCAGCAGGAAATCGCTGGATTTGTCCGGCATATGCGGGATGACTTCGGTTAGTATGTAATCGGTAACAAGATGTTCGTAATAGTTATGAATACTGGTAAAATCCATCCTCTTCTCCCCTGCAGGATACTGCCGTCTTAAGCATAGCAGTACCGGCCGCTGTTAAGCAAAATGCGCGACTGAAAATATTCCTGTGCTCATTCATGCAAATTCTGTCGAATTCCCGGCCTGGTTGAACTAAGCAGGTCTGGGTTGATCTACCTTTGTTGACCTGAACAATGACGGCTGGTTGGTTCTCCCCCGGATGTGTCAGCCTGAAACAATGAGGCTGGATTCAGCGACATGTAAAAATCGTTAATCCTGTCAAAAACTCAGTAAAAATCCTGACCGGGTCATATATTAATATGAATGCCTGAGGCTATACTTATGGACCTGCTGTGCGAAATAAAAGCGTACTTTTGTCACACGATAACCATAAATACGAATAGATAATGCAAAATTTGATTTCTCGCTATCGATACACCCTTGGGGTTGTGTGTCACGTTGATGCTGGCTGCAGGTTGCACGCCCGTGACTGTGAAAAAACCAGTCGTTCAGGTCAAACCTGTCAAGTCCAGGCCTGCCCCGGTCCAGCCGCCGGCTCCCGAACCGGTGAAAAAACCCGAAGTTGCCATCCTGCTCAGTAGTAATTCTTCAGTTTACCGCGATGTTGCCGATGAGCTGGTTAAGCGACTGGAGGGGCGGGGTAGCGTATTTGTGCTTACCAAAGCCAGGTCTTCCAATGATGCCCTGATGAAACAGATCGGCGAGAAAAAATATTCCCAGCTGGTAGTACTGGGACTGCCGGCGGCACGAGCCAGTCAGACTTTGAGTGATAAGCAGATTGTTTTTTCCCAGATTATCAATTATCCCGAATACAATCTGCTGGGTAAGGGAATGAAAGGGGTGGATGCATTGCCTGCCGTCGAACCCCTGTTTCGCGACTGGCACCGGCTGTCGCCGAACATGAAAAAAGTTCTGGTGCTGACCGGTGGCCACCTGGGCTACTACCTGGTACCAGCGATCAAGGCTGCGAAAAAATACGGTATTGAGCTGGTGCACAAAGAGGTTAAATTCGATCGTGAATACCTGTATGAGTCAAAACAGTTGAATGACATCCAGGGACAGTGGATTATTCCAGATAACCGGGTCTTGAGTCGTCAACTGTTAAAAGATCTGCTGACATATAATACTCACGCTGGACGCCAGACCCTGGTATTCAATAACAGTCTGCTTCAGTATGGTGGCTTAATGTCAGTCGAGCCGGACCCGGTGGATATTGGTCATATGCTGGCTGTACGCCTGGAGCAATCGATTGGGCAAACGGAAGTTCCCGGGCCTGATGTATTTGCAGTGGCTCATAATCGTATGGAATTAAATCCGCTGGTTGCCAGACAGCTGGGCTTGAAAATCCCCAAAAAATATCCAGCAACCATGTTTCAGCCGCAAGTACAGGATGGCAAGCCCTGAGTCCAGGTAACCAGATAATATGAATAAAGCAGAACACCCCAATATTTTTCAGAAGCTGTATACAAAAATTCGACATCTGTCGCTGTTTTCCCGGCGTCGGCAACGCAGCATTGTTGCGCGTGTGTTAGGTATTATGATGTTATGGGGTATGGTGGTTTATCTATTTGCTATTGCCGGTATCTGGTGGGGTTCCTCCCGGGTGCTGGAAGATAATTTCCGCAAACAGGCAGCAGAGTGGCTACAGAAACTGGATGAAATGGGTACCCCGCTGTTTGCCAGTCAGGACGCGAGCCAGTTTGCGTCAGTACGGGATCAGGTGCTGCGTTTTCCTGAACTGGCATATTTACGTTTTTATGATGCCGATAATAAGACCATTGCAGAGTATATGTCCGATGGACTGGATGGCGAGAAAATTCCCGGCTTATCCAGTACCGAGTTTAAACATTTGCGTAAACTGGCGGGCTCAAAAGACCCGATCCTGATGCAGCCGCAGAATCATGAGTTGTCGCTACTGGTGGCGGCGGCGCCGGTGGTAGTAAGAAAACTCACCTCGGATTCGCTGATGACACTGGATTTGAGCGAGAACCGACATGAATCCTTTAATGTCATCGGTTACGTGGAACTGGGGCTGGACTTCAGCAGCTACCGGGATCAACTGCTGACCAATATTGCCTGGGGTAGCCTGTTCATTCTCGGCCTGTTTATTATTGCTGCTATTATCGGGCGTATCCTTATCAAAAAATCATTAAGTCCGTTAGTGGATCTCAAAATACCGCTGGCGCGCCTGGCTGGTGGCGATACCAGTGTCAGGGTGGATGGTAACCAGGAAGCTGACGAAGAAATCCGTGTGATTGCCGAAGCCTTGAATACCACCATTTCAGCCCTTCAGAGCCGCGACGATAAACTGCAGTTGCTGGCGAATTACGATTCACTCACCGGCTTGATCAATAAACACAGTTTTCATCACCAGCTACAGCTGGAAGTGGCGCGGGTTAGAGAGGCAGATGATTGTAGCGCGCTGTTTTTTATCGATCTGGACCGGTTCAAGCATGTCAATGATACCCTCGGCCATGTGGCGGGTGACCGGCTGCTGGCACAGGTGGCGGATATCCTGCGTAACCGTATGCGTGAAGATGATGTCATTGCCCGTTTCGGCGGCGATGAATTTACCGTGATCGCCAGGTCCGTGAATGAAAAAGATGCCGAGTCTATCGCCAGATCGATTGTATCTAGCTTGCAGGACTTTGTATTCGTCGAGGGCGGCAGAAGTTTCAATATTTTCTGCAGCGTCGGCGTAGTCATGATTGAGCCTGAAGAAATCAGTATCGATACACTGTTCTCCAATGCGGACATGGCCTGTTATCAGGCCAAGTCCCAGGGACGTAACTGTTACTATGTGTTTGATCCCGAAGAACAGGAAGCACTACGAGAAAAGGCCGATATCAGTTGGTCGAAGCAGATTAGTGATGCCATAGCGAATGACCATCTGCAATTATGCTTTCAGCCAATCATGTCACTGGCTGAGGGTGGCACACATTTATTTGAAGTACTGGTGCGCCTGAAAAAGGACAATGGTGAAATCGTATCGCCCAATGTTTTTCTACCAGCGGCTGAACGCCTGGGCCTGGCGAACGAGATCGACTACTGGGTTATCGAACACGCATTTGAACGTTTGGCGAAATTGCTGGGGCAGGGGCAGAAGGTCTGTTTTACCATTAATCTGTCCGCCAGGGTATTTGAATCGGCCGAGCTGGCAAATAATATTCGCAAATATGCGCGCAGGTACAAGATAAACCCGTCTTTTGTTATTTTCGAGATTACCGAACAAACCGCAGTGCGGCATCTGGATCGAGCAATTCGACGTATCCAGGAACTTTCGGGCATGGGGTATTCGTTTGCACTGGATGATTTCGGCGTCGGTTTCAGTTCATTTAATTACCTTAAGCGCTTGCCGGTCGACTTCCTGAAAATCGATGGTACTTTTGTCGAGAACCTGGTGAGTGATCCGGTGGACCAGGCCATGATTCGCTCAATCATCCAGATCGCCAGAACCCTGAACAAGAAAACTATTGCCGAATATGTGCAGGATGCCGAAACCCTGGATATGTTGAAACGCTATGGTATTGACTATGTGCAGGGTTATTACCTGGGTGAGCCTGACCAGGAATTCGATAGCCAGAAATACGAAGCGGCTATCAAGAAATCCCGCTCTAATGTTATCGCCATGAAAAAAAACCAGACCTGAGAGGTCTGGCCAAAACCATCAAAGTAGTATTCTTGTTATGAACGATCAGCTTGCTCTCGTATGGCTTCTTGCAATTCCGGCAAATCCGATCAGGCCAGCGCTGAATAACCATACAGCAGCAGGTAATGGAACAGCAGAAATTACCGTATCAATTTGCACTGTTGTGCCCACACCGTTCTCGAAAGCAATGCTCCAGATATTTGTTCCCACCATGGTGGCAGATACATCGTTGTACCAAACACCTGAATTCAGATCTTTCAATGCCAGGAAGAAGCTGGGTGTACCAGGTAAAGGTGCAGTAGTAGTGACAGTGATCGCCTGACCTGTATTTGTGTTTGTTGCAGTGAATGGGCCTGGGCCAGGTGTGCCTGGATTGAAACTTACCTGATCTCCGGAGTTGATAGCTAAGGCATAAGTAAAGTCAGTATCAATATAATCGAACATTGCCACTTGATAATCAGCAGGATTGATGCCGATATTCAGGTAGTTTACATTTTCGAACGTGATGTCAGTATTTAAAGCAGGTGAAAAAACCGTTGTTGCATGGGCGGACGATACGCTCAGCAGACAACCGACAGCAGAAGCCAGTAGTGCTTTTTTCATTTTCATATCCTTCAGTATTTTGCGTGTTGCTCAATTAGTTTTGGTTCCCGGCACACGGCCAGGCCGTTGTCGAGTATTTTTTAGTACGGCAACATGGTATTACGCCAGGCGCCTGGGATGTGTGGAGATTGGGTGAATGTTTTTTGACCCGAGCGTGACATATTCAAAAGCCTGTCACAGAACCGGTTGGACGGGATAAGGAAGGTTAGCTGTTGCGCCTATGAGAGAATCCCGCTATGCCCATCAAGCCGGTCAGGAATAACCAGGCGGCACCGGGTAAGGGGACTGTGGTGACGGCATCGACGACCAGGATAGAAACAGCGGTTTCGCTGGCGGGATCGAAAAACTGGAGTGCCACGCCATTGGCACTGTTTATAGGTACAAAGCCGGAATCTACCAGCCAGGTATTATTGTTGCCGTCATACAAACCCAGAATAAACTGGTTTGATCCGGTCAGTACCAGAGTGTCTCCGCCAGAGTTGGTGGCGATAAAATTGGCGCCAACAGGGCCCAGTATACCGGTGATGGAGGGTAATGCGATTGACAGGCCGTCTGCCGGATTCAGGCTGTTATTAATACTGGTGCTGTCATCAAATAGAAATAGATCGAATGGAATGGGCGAGAATATATTGTCCGCATTATAAAAATTCATGTCGCCATCAGTGGCAGACAATACCGTGGATGCCTGTGCTGGAATGGAAACCATAAGAAGTGATGCAATAAATGTGACTACATAGAAGTGTTTCATTGTTGTTCCGTAGAATCAGGTTTATTTCAATGTTGAATAAAAAATAATCAGTTCTGATTGTAGCTAAGAGTCGCGCTAGCATGAAGCGGGATTATAAAGACTGTAGTGGCTGTATTTATGAATTTTTTGTAACAGCGGTTATGAGTTTGTTGCGTGAAGGTGTTTTAATCCGGCTGGCTCAAGTTAATGGCGGGTGTATAAATCGACCGTCAATCAAAAGGGGGGCTGCACGGCGTGTATTCATCTTTTGCCGTCACCGCCTGATTTCAGCAGTACCCATTCCAGCGCGCGATGACTGAGAATGCGCTTTAAAAAGGCAAACAGGTAAGTAGGGAAGGTCACATAGTAACGAATTCGGGGGCGGGGCGACTCCAGTGCATGGATGACTTTCTTGAGTACGTCTTCCGGTTCCAGGGTGAACGGCGCGGCAGGGCCCTCGTGCTGCAGGCGTTTAAGCAAGTTTTCATAGCGCCGGCGGTGTGGGCTTTTCTCGATATCGATATATTGTTGGAAGGCCTGCATGGCATTGGCGCGAAAACGGCTCAGTATCGGACCGGGTTCGATCAGGCTGATGCGAATGCCGGTATCACTGAGTTCCTGTCTTAATGTATCCGTGAGTCCTTCCAGTGCAAACTTGCTGGCGTTATAGGCGCCACGATAGGGCATGGCTACCAGTCCCAGCACCGATGAATTCTGAATAATACGGCCATAACCCTGCTGTCGCATCACGGGAATCACCTGGTTGGTTAGCTCAAGCCAGCCGAACAAATTGGTTTCAAACTGGGCCCGCAATGCCTCCCTGCTCAGATCTTCAACCGCGCCCGGTAAACCAAATGCACCGTTGTTGAACAGGGCATAAAGTTTTCCATCGGTACTCTCCAGTACAAATTGTAATGCCTGGGCAATGGATGCCGAGTCGCGTAAGTCCAGTTGTACTGACTCAAACCCCTGTTGCAACAGGAATTCCACATCCTGCGCGTTTCTGGCGCTGGCAAACACCCGATAACCCCGATGCTTTAATCCCTGTGCGGTACACAGGCCAATGCCGGAAGAGCATCCAGTAATCAGAATCGGCCTGTCGTTAAAATTTACACTGTTCATAAAAGGTCATATCGGCAAAGCATTAGTTTAATCAATTTAATCAGTCACTTGAATCTTTTTCTGCTGAAAGCTTGTCAAGCCGCGTTCACAAAAGCTTAAAGGATAATTTATTTTCACGTAACAAAACTGACACTTGCCTGGCCCAAACTTTCTGCGCCTGGAAAGGTTAAGGGATGAAAAAAAGGAAAGCGCTCGGGCTGTTACGGAAAGGATGCAAATTAAATTGTGGTCGTAAGGGGAATGTTCTCCTGCATGTTCCATGTTAACTAACAAAACTGAGGATCCGAAAAATGAAATTAAAAGCACTTGTTGCTGCTATGGCTTTGGTCGCCGCTGGTACCGCCAATGCTGCAATTAACACTACTAACTCTCCAGATGCAGAACTGTTCTTAACAGTTTTTGATTCTGCTAACGCTGTATCTTACGGTCTGGATCTGGGTGTTTCAATCCAGACAATGGTCGATACCAATGCCAGTTTCTCTGTAGACTTGTCTACAGATGGTAACTACAGCCAGTTCATGGGTCAGAATGTGGTTTTCACTGTAACCGGTGGCAACTCAGATGGTGGCGTATTTACTCCCGCTGCTCTGGCTTATTTCGGTAACCTGTCTACTGCTGCAGATGGTAATGACTTCCTGGCATCTAACCATATCTTTGCAGATATTAATCCATTAACTGTTGGTTTCCGTAACATGGCTCTGAACCTGAATGGTCAGGTTGGTTTGCCTGCTGCTGATACAGCTTCCAATAATTCTGCTGTTTGTCACGTAGGTGATCCCTGCTATTACGAGGATCCTTCCTGGGGTAGTAACCGTTTCGGTTATCTGATGGCCGGTAATGTGGATTCATCCATTGGTTTCTGGAATACCGACCTGAGCCTTGCTGATTACGACACTATGACTGTTCGTCAGATGGGTAGTTTCTCCCTGTCCAGCAACGGTTTACTGACATATAACTCTGTCTCTTCAGTGCCTGTGCCTGCAGCAGCATGGCTGTTCGGTTCCGGTCTGGTGGGTCTGGTTGGTGTTGCGCGTCGTCGTAAAGCCTGATCTGGACTTTGTCACGGCTATGGTGATTCACCATAGCCGTGCGAAACCGTTTTTATTTAAACTTAATAGGAAAAATGATCATGTTGAAAAAAGTAACTGTTGCAGTCAGCGCCGCCCTGTTTAGCGGTGTGGTTTCTGCACAAGCTCCTTCTGTTGTGCCTGATATTGAAATTTTCATGTCTGGTGCTTCTGCGCAGGATAAAGGTATTGCCGCTCTGTTCGATAACCTGTGTGTTGCGGGTACTCTGGACACCTTCAAGGATAATGCCAATCCTGCTAAACCCGGTAAAGGCTATTCCGCTTATTTCTGTACTTTAGATAATGCCAAGGTTCCTGGTTTGACTCTGACTAACCCCAGTGTTCTGTTCCACAAGCGTTCAGCTGGCGGTTCTGCCCAGGGTGTAAACCCGGTTATCGATGAAGTATCTATCGAAGCCATGGATATCAACAACACTGCTAATGTAGCGGCCGGTAACTGTACTGAAACTGCCGCTGGTTCTCATGACTGGCGTTGTACCATCGATCAGCCGGGCGACCTGATTTTCAGGGTTTCCGATGCTGGCGTATCCGATGTTAACCCGGAAATGTTCGTCGGTGAGAATACACCTGCAAACAACAACCCGGTAAATGCTGCCGACGTAGCAAACAAAATGGTAGTAACACCTGCTGCTGCTGTGGTTTTCGGTATTCCGGCTACTCGTGGTCTGCGTGATGCGCTGCAGGAAGCTGAAGTTGCCGCCGGTATCCTGGATGCTGGTTGTACTGCGCAGCCCAGCCGTACTGGTAGTGCTACTGTTGATCCGACGGGTGACGTACGCGAATCCGAAGCCTGTATGCCTTCTATGACCAAAGCCCAGGTTAGCGCCATCATGGCCGGTCGTATGAAGAACTGGAGTAGCTTCCTGGTGAATGGTACCCCGCTGACTGCTGTTGCCAGCAATGCACCGGCTCAGACTCAGGTTACTGTTTGCCGTCGTGTGAATGGTTCCGGTACTCAGGCACAGATGAATGCCAAGTTCCTGCACTATCCCTGCACAACCAATGCTTACCGACCTGCATCAGCCGGTAATCCATTCCAGGGTCCAATCATTGGTCTTAACTCAGGTTCTGGTGACGTGTCTGCCTGTCTGAATGACTGGGACAACAACACCAATGCTACTGGTTTCAACGCTTCTACTACCAATGGCGGTCTGGTTATCGTACCTGGTAGACGTTGGGCTATCGGCCTGCAGTCAACTGAGAAAAATGCCGACCTGTTCGACGATTTCCGTTTCGTAAAAATCGACGGTGTGGCGCCGACTCTGAAGAATGCTGCTTCCGGAAAATACTTCGATGCAGTTGAGCAGACTTTCCAGTGGCGTAAACCGGCCTTCAACGGCCCGACTGGTGACATGCTGGCCATTCTGAGTACCATCGCCAATTCTGCTTCAAGCCCGGATATCCTGTCAACCAACCTGAACCCTTCCTTCTTGCATTCGTTCGGACAGGCGGGTTATCTGGCTCTGACAACCAATGGCAATAGTATCGATGCTGATACTGTTACTGCTGGTGTGCAGATTGACTATACAACTCATCCGGTAACTTCACTGACTCACAAGACCACTTCCGGTCTGCTGGATAACTGTATTGCCCCGGTTATCGATTCCAGCAATCCTGATACTCCGCTGTTCTAAGCCACGTATCATAGTGATGCAATGTCACGCAGCCGGCCTTCCAGGCCGGCTGTTTTTTTTTGTGGCCAGAAAAAGTGATTCATAAAACTGACAAACTGTTCTGTTAATCTCCAGCGCTCGCTTTAAATCCCTGTGTCCAGAATTCCAGATGAATAATGTCCTGCTGTCGTTTTTCTCAACGCGTATCCTATGCCTGGTTCTATTATGCCTGTCGCAGACAGTCGATGCTGAGCAGGCAGTCAGGCGGTTTGATATCTGGGAATACCGGATCGAAGGGAACACGTTGCTGGAGTCTGCCATCATCGAGTCTGCCGTGTATCCATTTCTCGGGCCACAGAAAAGCCTGAAGGATATCGAAGCAGCCAGCAAGGTGTTGCAGACACTTTACAAGAGTAATGGTTATCCGCTGGTCGAAGTCGACATCCCACAGCAAAATGTTATCGGTGGTATTGTGAGGCTACAGGTAACCGAAGGGAAAATTGATCGTATAAAAATTTCCGGAAACGAGTATTTTTCGCGCCGTAATTTACGCAAAGAACTACCGGCGATTACTCGTGGTGCGCCTTTTCGTGCTGCCAGCATTCGTCAGGAAATCGACAATGTAAATCGACTCAATACCTATCGTAAAGTTGTTCCGGTGCTCAGGCCGGGACGTTATCCCGGTACCATGGAAGTCGAGCTGAAAGTCAAGGACAGGCTACCGTTAGCTGCGTCGCTGGAAATAAACAATCGTTACACCGCGAAGACCAGTCCGCTACGAACCCAGGTGTCATTGGGGTACGATAATTTATGGTTGAAAAGCCATCATATTGCATTGAGTTATCAAACCGCGCCCGAGGAACCGGACCAGGTAAAGGTGTGGAACCTGTCTTACACTATGCCTGTAGGCTATTCTTCCAGCCTGGTTATGTATGGTGTGAGTTCAGACAGTGAAGTAGCAGCAGCCCAGGACCTGACCGTTATCGGTAACGGTAGCGTTATCGGTGTGCGTTACCTGCATGGGCTAAAGTCCAGTGCGGATAGAGTCCAGAGCCTGATATTTGGTGCGGATTACAAGGATTTTGGTGAAACCCAGCAACTATTGGGCTCCGATGCTTTTAATGTGCCGATCGAATACACCGGCTTTACCCTGGGATATAACCAGAACATTCGGAATGATGCCGTGGTGTATGAATGGGGCCTGTCTGCGAATTTTGGTATTCGTGGTATTGGAAACCAGCCGCAGGAATTCGAGAATAAACGTTTTCTTGCAATACCTAATTATTTTTATTTTCGCAGCAATTTTTCGCGCTATGCACCTGTGAGTGACAACTGGAGCTGGGCTTATAGTCTCAGGGCGCAGTTGTCCGGTTCGCCATTGATCAGTAATGAGCAGTTTTCGGCTGGCGGTGTGGACACGGTTCGTGGCTACCTGGAATCCAGTGTGCTGGCAGACAATGGCTGGATATCATCGGTCGAACTGCAACGTCGATTTAAATCTTCTTATACCTGGTTGCATAATGCCAGCGCCAGTCTGTTTGTTGATGGTGCCAGGCTCAGGGTGTTCGACCCACTGCCTGACCAGACAGACGCATACGGTCTGTTATCCTTCGGTCTGGGTTTTGAAATGCAAACGTTCAAAACCATGCACCTTGGCTTGTTCGTGGCAAAACCCGTGAATGATCTTAACGATTCCAGCTACGATGACAGTACCAAACTGCATTTCAGCCTAGCCTATCATTTCTAATAGCGTCGCTTGCTGCCGGGAATACTCGCTCCTATTGTCCGGCTGTCACACATATGTTACTAGCCTGTCATATTGCCATGGGAAAATTTCCCGCTCCCATGTGTTTGGTTGACTAAAAATGAACAAGCATTCGTTTCCATTAGAAGCATGCCATCTGCGTAAACTGTCCCTGTCTTCTGCGAACCTGATTGTGCCGATGATGCTGGTGTGCCTGACGGGTATGCAACCGGTAGCGGCGGCGGAATTGCCGGATGCGGGAAGTTATATCAACAACTGGCGCAATGGACGGATAACACAACATACTTCAAATTATCTGCAGATTGATAATACCCGGGATGCCGACGGCAATCCCTACAGCGGTAATTCTATCCTCGACTGGGTGACGTTTAATATTGGCGAAGGTGGGCGGGTAGAATTCCTGCAGCCATCCAGTCAACACACGGTACTCAACCGGGTCAACGATCCGGCAGCACAGCCGAGCCGGATTCTCGGTCAGCTGGATGCCAATGGCCGTGTCTATGTCATTAATCGTAACGGTATCCTGTTTGGTGCCAATTCCCAGATTAACGTAAACACCCTGGTTGCCTCATCGCTATCGGTCAATATCAATGATGATGATTTCGTCAATGGTGCACAGACCATCGGCAATCGAGTCAACGATCGTCAGGCGGCATTCACCTGTAATCCATTACCCTGCGGCAGCGTGGAAACCCTGGCGGGTGCCAGTATCGAAACCGGTGACAGTGGCCAGGTGATGCTGATTGCACCCGAGGTGATCAACGGTGGCAATATACACACCCACAGTGGTCAGGCCATCCTGGCAGGTGCTACTGACAGTGTGTATCTCACACCATCATCGGATCAAAGCTTGCGCGGTTTCCTGGTGGAAGTGGGTGGGGTTGGCGGGAACGTGGAAAATGCCGGCAAGGTTCTGTCGGAAAGGGGCAATATCACCCTTGCCGGACTTACCCTGAAACAGAATGGTGAATTGCAGGCCACCACATCCGTACTGGAAAACGGTTCGATTCGATTGCTGGCACGGGATCAGGCCAGTTCGGTCAGCAGCAATAGTATCAACGATGACAATGCCCGCTTAGTTATCGGTGTGAACAAAACCAGTGACCCGGATTTACGTCGCGATGAATTTTATATCGCCAGCCACACGGGCAGTGTGGAGCTGGGGGAAAACAGTACTACCCGTGTGGTACCGGACAGCAATGACACCACGGAACTTCCGGATGCCCAGGTACAGAAAGCTTCGCGCATTGAGCTGACCGGGCACGACATTACCCTGCGCCACAATGCTGCCGTGACAGCCACCGGTGGCGAAGTGCTGCTGCATGCCACCTCCCGGCCTAACATGGCGGCGGTTAATTTAAATGCCAGTAGTGACGGCCTGTTGCGCAGCCGTGACGATAGCCTGGTGGAAATGGAATCCGGCAGTTTTATCGATGTGTCCGGCACCTTGGATGCCGTGTTACATATGTCCCGGAACGAGCTGGAAGTTCAGTTGACCGGTAATTTTTTGCAGGACAGCCCGTTGCAACGGGACGGTGTGCTGCGTAATCAAAGGGTGTATGTAGATGCTCGTGCGGGAACACCGTTGGGGGATATCTCCGAACTCCAGGCCGGTATCGCCAAAGGCCTGAGTGAGCGTCTGTCCAGTGGCGGCAGTGTGGATATTTATTCTGGTGGCGGGGTGTTACTGGATTCCGGCAGTCGCATCAATATTGCTGGCGGTAGTGTTTCCTATCTTCCCGGCTCCATACGGAACACCCAGCTGGTAGCAGGCACCGGCGACCTGGTGGATATTTCTCGCGCTGATCCGAATCAGTTTTACACCGGTATTTTTGGCAGCATGTCGCGCAATTCGGCGCGCTGGGGTTCCGGGTCGAAAAAAAGCTGGAGCCTGTTTTCCAATGGCGGCGGTAGCAGCCGTTATTACCCCGGTTACACGCAAGGGCAAAATGCCGGCAGCCTGAATATCCAGACCTATGCCGCCTCCCTGTACGGTGATATTCATGCCGGCACCAGTAACTCTGAATACCAGCGGCAACTAGGTGCATTGTCATCTGGTGGTGAATTCAACCTGGCCCTGGGCAATACCGAGATCGGACGCCTGACCCAGTCCGTGCTGGTAAGCCATGTGCGTCAGCAGACCGAAACATCCCGTGCCGAGCTGGAGAGTTTCCTGGGCCAGGCCCAGACAGACGTGCCGGACTGGGATATGGAATTGCTGGATAGCCAGATTAACGATGCCGGCCTGTCCGTGGTGCGTATTCGCAACGATGCCGGCGTTAACATCCAGGCGGATGCTGACATCGAACTCAGTCCTTATCATGAGGACAGCACGGGTTTCGCGAACCTGGGTATCAAGTCGCGTTCACTGTCCCTGGATGGGGATGTAACGGCTGCGTCCGGGGTGGTGGCGATTAACACCGGCAGCCTGGTGTTGAACGGTAGTATCAATGTCAGCGGTAACTGGACCAATGACGCCGAACTCGCGGCGCCCGATCGTCGCTCCCAGGTGCTGCTGGATGGCGGCAAAATTCAACTGAGCGCCAGTAATCAATTCGATTTCAATGCCGGTGCTGAACTACTGGCCAACAGTGGTGCCTGGCAGGACCGGGACGGCCGGCTCATCGGTGGTAACGGCGGCAGCATCAGCCTGAAAAAGACCTCGGAAAATGGCAGTGAGATGCAGCTTAACGGACGCCTGCAGGCATTCGGCCTGGCTCGCGGCGGCAAGCTGGCGCTGGAGGCCAATCGAGTGGTGATTGCGCCGGATACTACCCAGCTTCCCGGTAGCCCGGCACTGCTACTGGGGGAAAGTCTATTTCGTGATGACGGTTTCTCCGACTACAACATCACCTCCAATCTGGCTGACTTACGCGTGATGCAGGGTACCGACCTGAAGCCGGCCACACGCAGCTGGGTGCTGGATGGCAATGCGCGCCTGCAACAAAGCGGTACCGACATGGCCAGCATCACGCGAGAACAGCGCCTGGCGGATTACCAGCGACCGGCCGCGAACCTGCGCCTGGATGCCAACCCACGGGGGTTCCAGAGCCTGCGCCTGGAAGGCGGCCTGTATGTGGAAGACGGTGCCCGTATCACCATGGACCCTGGCAGTGAGCTGGCGCTCTATTCGGAAACCTATCTTTACATGAACGGTGACCTGACAGACCGGGGCGGCAATATTCGCCTGTATCTGGAAACCGGTGAGCAGGCCAACCCGGAATACCGCGCCAACCAGGGAATCTGGGTGAGCGGCAGTATGGATGTGAGCGGCACCTTTGTCGCCGGTGCGCCCAATGATGAGAACCTGTTACTGGGGCAGGTGCTGGATGCCGGGCAGATCGAAGTGACAGCGGAAAAAGGCTACGTCATCCTGGATGAAAACAGCCAGCTGAACGCTTCCGGCAGTCTGGAGACCCTGGATGTACCGAGTGCGTTCATCGGCGCGACGCCATCCCGGTATCAGCGTCAGCAGCTTGCCAGCCAGGCAGGCAGTATCGAATTGAGTGCAGCTGAAGGCCTGTTGCTGAAGGGCGCGTTGCAGGCCCGCGCCGCTCCGGCCGACGGTGCCTCCGGCGGTCGCCTGGATGTGATTCTGAATCCCGCATCCCGGCCGGTGGATACATCGGGCAACGGCAATGGCACCATGGCGCCGAGGGTGATCAATCTCACCGCCGATAGCAGTGACCTGCCTGCAACACCGGTACAGGGACAGGCCATCGATGACAGCCTGATCGGCAATGCCTGGATCGATGTGCAGCGCCTGGCCGATGGTGGTTTCGATGACGTGGGACTGACCGCCAGGAACCTGCTGCGCAATGGCCAGAATATTCCGGGCGCGATTAATTTCCGCGGCAATATCCACCTGTCCACCGGCAAAAGCCTGCGACTCCAGGCAGCGGAATACCTGGGCAATGCCAACACCGTTAACCTGAGTGCTCCCTACATGCTGCTGGGGCCGTCGAATTTTGCCGATGTGCCCGCCGATACCGATATACCCCAGGCAGGAAGCGCGATACTGGATCTCCAGGCCGGTAACAGCACCGGCATGCTGGACCTGGTGGGCAACAGTATCTTCACCGGTTTCCAGCAGCTGAATCTGGCTTCTGCCGGCGATCTTCGCCTGCGTGGTTATGAGTCCATCGATGACCGGGGGCAGGATTATTTCCATCGTTTCCAGGGTAGCCTGAGGAGTTCCGGTAACCTGCTGCTGCAGGCCGACCAGGTCTATCCCGCCAGCCTGACAGAATTCCGCTTTAGCCTGGATGATGCCGCTGGGCAGCCAGCGCTGCTCGATATCCAGGCTGGCGATGGTGCTTCGCCGGTGCTGTCAGCTGCCGGCCGGCTGGAATTGAATGCGGCACGGATTCATCAGGGCGGTGTGATCAAGGCGCCTTTCGGCCAGATCGACCTGAACGGAACCCAGGCCATCGAATTTGGCGCTGGCAGTATCACCTCGGTTTCGGGTGAAGATCAGCTGGTGCCGCTGGGAGCGACCCGAGGTGAGTTGCAGTGGCTGTACCCACTGGAATACCTGGCATCCGGCGATACCCCGGACGCCATTTATCTGGATTCGCCAGCGGAAAAACAGATCAATCTCACCAGTCCCGCCATCCAGCAACAGGCAGGTGCGGTGCTGGATGTAAGTGGTGGTGGTGACCTGCTGGCGTGGGAATTCATCCCCGGGCTGGGCGGTTCGCAGGACAACCTGCTGCCCGAAAACAGCGGCGCTGCCTTCGCCATATTGCCAGCCAGTAGCAGCGATTATGCACCCTACGATGCGTATTACTGGCTCAACCTGGTCCCGGGTAAAGACATCCATTTTGGTGAGCAGATCTACCTGGGTGGCACGAGTGACCTTGCGGAAGGCAGCTACACCATCCTACCGGCTCGCTATGCGGTGTTGCCGGGGGCGCGGCTGGTGACGCCGGTGTCTGGCTATACCGATCTGCAGCCTGGGCAGGTGTTCAGCCAGGTGGATGGCTCACCGGTGGTGGCGGGCCGAACCCGGGTGGTCGGTACGGATTTCCATGCCAGCCGCTGGTCGGGTTATCGGGTCGAGTCCCGTGAGCGGGTGTTACAGCGTTCGGAATATTTGTTGAGCACTGCCAGCCTGTTCTACCGGGATGGCGCAGCGCGAAATGAAACCCGCCTGCCAGCTCTGCCGGAAGATGCGGGGGAGGTGAATCTCTTCGCCAGCGCATCACTCAGCCTGGGGGGCGAATTGCGTTCCGCTACCGGTGAAGTGAATCGTACCCTGGATGATGGCAGTGTGGAAACTTACCAGGGGCGGGGTTCCCAGTTGAATATTGCCGGCGATGTGATTCATGTGGTGAACAGCTTTAGCGGCACAGACGGTGTGATCGAGCTGCTGGATCAGGACCTGAATCGCCTGGGGGCAGACAGTGTCTTCCTGGGTGGTACGCGCCAACGCACCGATGCCGGAACCTTGCTGGCCGTGACTGCCACCGATGTCACACTTGAATCCGGCGCCAGCCTGGAAGTGCCGGATATTATCCTGGCATCGGATGAAAAAGTGACCGTGG
>Ga0114931_10002816_pt1 | contig 22113 bp, 23 predicted proteins | sample 2SBtaG_FD_89579 | JGI IMG/M metagenome (GOLD analysis project Ga0114931, IMG submission 89579) | Deep subsurface microbial communities from Kolumbo volcano to uncover new lineages of life (NeLLi) - 2SBTROV14_V59a metaG | ecosystem: Environmental > Aquatic > Marine > Volcanic | place: Kolumbo... | reverse complement strand
TCGCCATGGAAATCTTTCAGATCGATGCGATCCAGATGGAAATGGGAATCGATAAACATAATAAAAGTCGTGAGTCGTGAGTCGTGAGTCGTGAGTCGTGAGTCATGAGTCGTGAGTCGTGAGTCGTAAGTCTACAAGATGATAGCTCGACACGTAAGAGACATATCACCGCTTGCTTGACACAAGACGGGCTAACGACGAATGACAGTGGACTGACGACTTACATAGTGTGCGTCATACGATCGGATTTCATGGCGCCGGCCAGGTAGGTCTCGATTTTACTGCGGGTCTGGCCATTGTCCTGTACCCCGAACTGTACGCCAATACCGGCAGTTTTGTTGCCCTGGGCCCCCATGGGGGTAATCCAGATGATTTTACCAGCCACCGGCAGGCGCTCGCTGTCTTCCATCAGGGTCAACAGCATGAATACCTCATCACCCAGGTTATAGGCCTTGTTAGTGGGAATAAACAGGCCGCCATTTTTAATGAATGGCATATAGGCGGCATACAGGGCTGCCTTGTCCTTGATGGTGAGTGAAAGTATGCCCTGTCTGGGAGCTTTGGGTGCTGACATAGGTTAATCCGGAATTCGATAATTATTGATCGTCGCTACAGAGTTAAGCACTGTTTCGGGCTTCTTGCCAGTTAATCAGCAAATCTTCCCATAACATTTGCTGGTTCAGGGGATGGCGTTTGAGACGAATATAGTAAAGTACCTTGTCCAGCAGGGCATATAGACCGGTTGGCTGGATCTGGCTGGCTATTTTCTGTAGCTGGTTGTGCTGGTCCTGGTTGATAATGCGCTGGCCCGAAGCCATGCTCAGGTTGATACAATCGCACACCCAGTCGTAAAACTAGTGTAATAACAACTCAGCCGGTGCGCGGGAAAATGCCTCTGCGGTCCTGGTCACGCTCATACGGCTGGCATTCATCGCCTTGACAAAATCACTTCGCAGGCTCATCAGCTCTTCCTGTGCCAGTTGCAAGGCCAGCAGCGGTGCACCATTGGCCAGCTGTAATAACTGCTCCGGCGCTGCCACCTGCTGCCCTTCCAACCATTCAGTCGCCACGTTTTTTTCCGGCAACGGGAAGGCTATTACCTGGCAACGACTGCGTATGGTGGCTGGTAAGGCAAACGGTCGGTCACTGACCAGGATCATCAGGGTATCCTTGACCGGTTCTTCAAGGGTTTTTAACAGCGAATTCGCGGCATTGACATTCATGTTATCCGCCATGGCAATGACCGCCACCTTGTAACCACCATACTGGCTAGTCAGCGCCAGCGAACGATTCAGCTCGCGAATATCATCCACCTTGATGGTCTTGTTTCTTTCTTCCGGCTCCAGGTAAAAATAATCCGGATGGGTACCGGCTGCAAACAGATGGCAGGCATCGCAGTGATTGCATGGCCCCTGTGCTGACGGCGTGCGACACAGCAGGGTTTTTGCCAGCCGCTCTGCCAGGTCACGTTTACCGGTTCCCTGCTGGCCGGCGATCAACTGGGCATGGGGCAGGCGCTGTTGTTGCTGCATCTGCATCAGGTGTTGCCATGGGAGCTGTAGCCAGGGGTAAAGGGAAACGGTTTCGGTCATATCAGCATTGTAATCAGTGGGGTGATGATTGTCATCTGCTGGGTACAGTGAAAAAACCTGTCACAGAGACACGGAGCCACAGAGTTTTTGATGCAAGAGAATATTGAGGTAAAGATGGGCAGCAATCCGCAAAAGCGCTTACATCAATAAATATTGCGACGTTGCATCTGACAATACCCTCGAAATTATTCAATCGCCATTCAATACCCGGTGAATATCGTTCATCGCATGGTATTGGGTGATACTGATACCGGCCTGGTTGAAGTCCATGGCATCCGGATAGCCGCTGGCCTGTTGCGCCTGCTGTCGTGCTTCTCTTACCCACTGGCCTGTCCATGCCATAAGCACAGCCAGCTCCTCATCGGTCAGTTCGGCTATCACCTGTTTTAATATTTCATAGAAACCATTACGGGATAAAGGTGTGTGTACTGCGGTGATGCCAGGAAGGTCACATTGTTTCAGTGCATGAGCCAGGTCCCGGGTATTTTCTTGCAATACCCATTCACGACTGATCTGTGTTTGCTGAGCCAGAACGGTTTCAATCAACTGGTACAGTTCGGTTGCCTGGCTATCAATAGCATAGCGTTTTATGAAGGTTTCCAGGGTAACCAGGGCGTCATGGGTTTTAGCGGAATCACGGGAACGTTGCAGCAGTTTTTCACAAAAGGTTTGCAATTCCTTTGCTGTGATCTTGAGGCTCAGGGATTCAGAGTTAGGCATGCCGAATGCCATCGTTAAACCTGGATCAACGATCAGCCAGGTATTGACTGAGAAGCTGGTGTAGTTCCTCCTGCACCGGTTCCAGTTCACGGGATGCATCGATCACCTTGATACGATTGGGTTGTTGTGCCGCCCGTTCCAGGTAGGCATTCCGTACCCGGTTGAAAAACGCATCTTTTTCCTGTTCAAATCGATCCGGTTCACTGCGTTTACCGGCACGCTCACGGCCGATTTCCACCGGCGCATCCAGTAACAGGGTCAGGTCGGGACGCAATTCTCCCAGTACCCAGTTCTCCAGACCGGCGATGCGTTCCATACTCAGTTGCCTGCCGCCACCCTGGTAGGCATAAGTGGCATCAGTAAAACGATCACACACAACCCATTTACCTTCCGCCAGTGCCGGTTTAATCACCTTGTTAACATGCTCTGCCCTGGCGGCAAACATCAGCAATAATTCAGTATCGTTACTCATGCCCTGGTAATTCTTTCCCAGCAACAGTTCACGGATATGCTCGCCCAATGGAGTGCCGCCCGGTTCACGAGTGGTAATAAAATTAATGCCGGCCTTGCCAAGCTGTTGTTCGATAAAATTCAGGTTACTGGTTTTACCAACACCTTCGGTGCCTTCAAGGGTAATAAATTTTGCGTTGCTCATTTACGTTTCCGCTGGTATTTGTCGACCGCTTTTTCATGTTCTTCCAGGGTAGTAGAAAACACATGCCGACCACTGTTGTCACCGATGGCAACAAAATAAAGGGCATTGGTCTGTTCCGGATGCGTGACTGCATCCAGGGATTCCTGTCCCGGTAATGCAATTGGTGTCGGTGGCAGACCAGAGCGTGTATAAGTGTTATAGGGGGTATCCTTTTTTAAATCGCGAAACCGGATATCGCCATCGTATGACTGCCCCATGCCATAGATGACCGTAGGATCGGTTTGCAGGCGCATGCCTTTTTGCAAACGATTGATAAACACCCCGGCGATTTTTTTACGTTCGTCTGCACGTGCGCTTTCTTTTTCCACGATGGACGCCAGTATCAGAGCTTGATACGCATTTTTCAGGGGCAGGCCCACGTCCCGGTTTTCCCAGGTCTGTTGTACTCGCTGGGCCATATAATCGTAGGCACGTTTCAGGAAAGCCACGTCGGTCATGGTTTTGGGAAACTGGTAGGTATCCGGATAAAAACGACCTTCCGGATGCTCACCGGGATGACCGATAGCATTCATAATGGAAGCGGGATCATCATCCAGGGTATGGCGTATGTAAGGATTGTTGCGAATAGCCTGCATCATCTGGTGAAAAGTCCAGCCTTCTACAACGGTTAAACTGTATTGTTTGACCTTGCCTTCGGTCATCATGCTGATGAGTTGAAACGGTGTCATCCCGGGCTTAAGGGTATATTCGCCAGCCTTGAGCTGGGTAGACTGACCGGTGATACGTGACCAGAGTGACAGATAAAACGCATAATCGATCAGCTGTTTTGCCTGCAGGTCTCTGGCCATGCGGCTGACGGAAGCGCCCTGTTGAAACTCGTACTCGACCGGTTGCTCAATGTGCATGGGGCGAAACATAAAGCTCACCAGGTGTACCACCAGCGTCAGTAAGGCAAGTGATACAAGGATTACACTGTATTTAAAAGTTCGACGAATCACGATGAAAAAAATTCTTGCTGATACAGCTGTTTAAAATACTGATACATGTCCGTCCGGACATAATTTTTTTGTTCTAATTGTGACACCCGTCGAATGCCCATCACACTATTACACAGCAGCAGTTCATCCACCTGTTGCAGTTCCGCTAGTGGCAGATCACGTTCCTGACACGACACACCGGTTTCGAGGGCTTTGTCCATTAACCACTGACGGACAATGCCTTTAATTCCTGAAGCTGTCAATGCTGGGGTGATCAGAGTGTTATCTTTCACGCCAAACAGATTACTCTGGGTGGCTTCGATCACGTTGCTATTTCGATCCAGCATCAGACCTTCATGACAGTCCAGCAGTTCGGACCGTGCCAGGACATTCTCCAGCCGGTTAAGGTGTTTGATTCCAGCCAGTGTTGAATTTTCGCTCACCGGTGTGTGACACACTTTGAGTTTGAGTCCCTGCTCCGGATAGACGCTTGCCGGCATGGCATAAGCCAGGGCAATACGCGTCACCGTTGCATGTTCTGGTATCGCATAACCGCGCCCGGAAGCACCACGGGTCAGTATCAACTTGATGACACAGCGATCATCTTTTTGCAGGCTTTGTATATCCCTTAACCAGCCAGCTATATCCGGCATGGGTAGTTGTAGCGCCCGTGCCCCTGTCTGCATCCGTTGGTAATGGGCATTAAACATTAGCGCCTGGTTATTTGACCACAGCAGGGTTTCGAACAGGCCATCACCATATTGCAGGCCGCGATCTTCTACCGATATGCTGCTGGTTTTTTCACCGTTGATTAAACAATCAAGCATCATTACTCACTCAGGGCCAGCACCAGTGCCCTGGCTTTGGCTCGGGTTTCCGTCAGTTCATGCTCAACTTCCGAGTCGATCACAATACCACCCCCGGCACGAAACTGTATATGTTGTACATTGCGGGTCATAGTTCGGATGAGGATATTCAGGTCCATGCTGCCGTCACGATTAAGATAACCCAACGAGCCGGTATAGGCACCACGTCCGCTGAGTTCCTGCTCCGCCAGGATTTCCATACAGCGGACCTTGGGACAACCGGTGATAGTACCCCCGGGAAACACACTGCGTATGACCGCTGCCGGTGTCACGTCCGGGCGCAGTTTACCTTTGACATTGGAAACGATGTGATGCACATGTTCATAAGTCTCCAGGCTCAATAGTTCGCTGACATGCACGCTGCCGGGTTCGCATACGCGGCCGAGATCATTCCGTTCGAGATCGATCAGCATAATGTGTTCCGCTCTTTCCTTGGGATGCTGAATCAGCTCGTTAAGCATGGCCTGGTCTTCATATGCCTGGCTGGCTCTGGGCCGGGTACCGGCAATGGGCCGCGTCTGGATATCACCCTGGCGAACTTCCACCAGGCGTTCAGGGGATGAACTGATGATGGCCTTGTTACCCAAACTGACCAGGGCGTTGAACGGACCGGGATTATGCCGGCTTAACTGGCGAAACAGCTGGGTATGGCTGACATCCCGGACCAGCTGGCATTGCCACTGGCGCGACAGGTTCACCTGGAACACATCACCATCGATAATATACTGGTGGATACGGGCGAACTGGCGACGGTAAGTGTCCGGATTGTCTTCCAGGATATCATGGCAGTGAACAGCAGCAGGGTCTTCCGAAATGGGTTGCAGGGCATTGAGTTGGGACTGAATTTTAGTGGCACATTCAGGATAATTCGCTTCACACACAACCCAGGCACTATTGTCGATGCGATCCACGATCACCGCAGCCGGACAACGTGTGGCAAAAGCGATGGGCAGGCCATCATTGGCTGGCGGTAAATCCAGACAGGGCTCGATCTGTTGCGCCAGTTCGTAACCCAGGTAAATAAACCAGCCACCGGAGAATGGTACTGAACTCACCGTATCCGTTTTTTGTTGCTGCCAGTGTTTATCCAGACGCGCCAGGAAATCAAATTCGTCGATATGATTTAGCTGGATATTTTCCTGCGGGCAGGCAAACAGAATATGGTAACGGGATTGCAGGTTGCCTTCGGCGGTACTGGCCAACAGATAAGGAAAGGTTTCAGGACTGGCCTGGTGCAGTTGAAGCAGATCTGGAATGGTTTCCAGAGTTATCCTGAGGGGATCACCCATGGAATGAAAACCCTGGAATTAATCCAGGGCTTTGAACAGGATGGTACCGTTGGTGCCACCAAATCCAAACGAATTGGACAAGGCGACTTTGATCGTCATGTCTCTGGCGGTATTGGGTACATAATCCAGGTCACAGTCCGGATCAGGGTATTCCAGGTTTATAGTGGGACTGGCAACCTGATCGTGCATGGACATTACCGTGAACACCGCTTCAACACCACCGGCAGCACCCAACAGGTGGCCAGTCATGGATTTGGTGGAGGTAATGGCCAGCTTGCCGGCATGATCACCAAACGCACGTTTCAGTGCCAGGGTTTCAGCAACATCACCGACCGGTGTGGATGTACCATGGGCATTGATGAAATCCACATCTTCCGGGTTAACACCGGCATCTTTCATGGCATTGTGCATGCAGCGGGCTGCACCTTCACCACTTTCGGATGGCTGGGTCATGTGATAAGCATCACCGCTTAAACCAAAACCGGCCAATTCAGCATAGATTTTAGCACCGCGGGCTTTGGCATGTTCGTATTCTTCCAGTACCAGCACGCCGGCACCATCACCCAGCACGAAGCCATCCCGTTCTTTATCCCAGGGACGGCTGGCTGACTGTGGATCATCATTGCGTTTGGACAATGCACGTGCTGCAGCAAAGCCGCCGATACCCATGGGTGAGGAAGCTTTTTCTGCACCACCGGCGATCATCACATCCGCATCACCGTAGCTGATCATACGCGCCGCATCGCCAATACTGTGTGTACCGGTGGTACAGGCGGTAACGATGGCGATATTCGGCCCCTTGATGCCATACATAATGGACAGGTTGCCGGAGATCATGTTGATAATACTGCCGGGAATCAGGAACGGGGAAATCTTACGTGGGCCACCCTTATCCAGCATTTCCTTGTTGCGTTCGATCAGCGGCAGACCACCGATACCTGAACCAATGGAAACACCAATACGTTCGGCATTTGACTCGTTGATTTCCAGCCCTGAATCCGTGATGGCCTGAACCGCAGCCGCAATGCCGTAATGGATAAAGGTATCCATTTTTTTAACATCTTTGTGCGGGATATAGTCGGTTGGGTCGAAGTCCTTGACGGTACAGGCGAAAGTAACTGAGAAATCCGCAGTATCAAATTCCGTAATGGAACTGGCACCACTGTTACCGGCAAGGATATTTTGCCAGGCATCTTTCAGATTATTTCCGACTGGAGAGACAACACCTAATCCTGTCACTACAACTCGACGTTTTGCCAAGAGGATTCTCCGGTAAGGGTACTTATAGATATGAAACTATCCGTACAGACCGAACGGCCTGTACGGATAATATCGGATTCGATTAGCTAGAATGGGCGTTTACATAGTCCAGCGCCTGCTGAACTGTCGTGATTTTCTCTGCTTCTTCGTCAGGAATTTCACATTCGAATTCTTCTTCCAGGGCCATAACCAGTTCTACTGTATCCAGTGAATCAGCACCCAGATCATCAACAAATGATGCTGCGTTGGTGACTTCGTCTTCTTTAACCCCTAACTGTTCAACAACGATTTTACGCACGCGTTCTTCAACACTGCTCATGTAATTTTCCTCTTAAAATTTAGAATGAATTGAGCTGCGCGGTATTTTAGAGAATTCCGACACAGCATGCCAGTAATAATTTAACCTTTTTGAAATCTTAACATATATTTATTAAACAATAACTTATCTGTTATTTTTAATAAAATACATTACTATGGCATATACATGCCACCGTTCACATTAATCGTTTCACCGGTAATGTAGGCCGCTTCCGGCGATGCCAGGAATGCTACCGCATTAGCGATATCCGTGGCTTCGCCCAGACGAGCCAGGGGTATTTGCTTGATCAGCGCTTCCCGCTGTTCTTCTGGTAAGGCGCGGGTCATGTCGGTATCAATGAAACCGGGGGCAACAACATTCACGGTAATATTGCGCGAACCAATCTCCCGTGCCAACGATTTACTGAAGCCCATAATGCCGGCTTTGGCAGCGGAATAATTGGTCTGGCCGGGATTACCGGTCAGGCCAACGACCGAAGCGATACTGATAATGCGTCCCTTGCGGGCTTTCATCATTTTTCGCAGAACGGCTTTGCTTAACCGGAACACGGAGGTGAGGTTGGTCTGGATAATGTCATCCCACTGCTCGTCTTTCATCATCATCAACAGGTTATCCCGGGTAATGCCGGCATTGTTCACCAGGATACTGACAGGGCCATAGGCATCTTCGATGGCCTTGATGAGAGGCGCAATGCTATCCGGGTCGGTGACGTTCAGGACCATGCCCTTGCCACCAGATGCGCTTAAATATTCCGAGATAGCATCCGCCCCCGCCTGACTGGTTGCGGTACCAATCACCGTGGCGCCTGATGCTGCCAGTTTTTCTGCAATGGCTTTGCCTATGCCGCGACTGGCACCAGTCACCAGTGCGATTTCGCCGTCTAAATTCATGATGCTTGCTCCAGATCCGCTACAAATTTATTAAGATGTTCCAGATTGTCCAGGTGGTACTGGGGGACTGACTTGTCGATGCGACGATTCAGCCCTGCCAGTACACGTCCCGGACCGGCTTCTACGATGGCTGCAACGCCAGTCTGGTTGATGGTATGAACGGTATCCACCCATAGCACCGGACGATAGATTTGCTGCTTCAGGTTAGCGATGATTTCCTGGGGGTCGCTGTGCACCCTGGCATCGACATTCTGCACCACCGGTACCACCGGCTCGTTAATCTCTATAGCCATGAGACGTTGTTCCAGTTCTTCGGCTGCATGTTTCATCAGGCTGGAATGGGACGGTACACTCACCGCCAGTTTCAGGGCGCGCTTGGCGCCGTTTTCTTTCGCCAGTGCCATACCGGCTTCCACAGCCGCAGTATTACCGGCGATCACAACTTGGCCAGGAGAATTGAAGTTAGCCGCTTCCAGTACGCCCAGATCCTTGACCTGCTCACACAGGCTAACGACCTTGTCATCGTCCAGCCCCAGAATCGCTGCCAGGGCGCCTTCGCCTTCTGCGACCGCGGTCTGCATCAGGCGACCACGTTCCGCTACCAGCTTCACCGCATCCTCAAACTGGATGGAGCGGGCACACACCAGGGCGGTGTATTCCCCCAGGCTGTGACCGGCCATGATGGATGGCATTTTACGAGTATTGATACGCAGGGCTTTCCAGGCTGCTACACCAACGCATAGCATGGCTGGCTGGGTGTGTTCAGTAAGATTAAGATTTTCTTCGGGTCCATTCAGGATCAGGTCCTGCAGGTCATAGCCCAGACCATCCGATGCCCGTTGCAACAGCTCGGGGAGTTCCAGCTAATGTTCAATAATGTCTTTCATCATTCCCACGGACTGGGATCCCTGCCCGGGAAATACACAAGCAAATTTCATAGTATTACCTAGTTATTAGTAGTCCCTGAATCCAGACCCAGGACATTTTGCATGTCGTACAGGCCGGTGTTGTGATCTTTTAACCACAGCGCCGCACGCACTGCGCCTTTGGCGAAGGTCATGCGACTGGAAGCCTTGTGGGTAATTTCCACGCGCTCTCCCATACCGGCAAACATCACCGTATGTTCGCCAACGATATCGCCGGCGCGAATGGTTTCGAAACCGATGGTTTTGGGATCGCGCTCACCGGTGATACCCTGACGGCCATACACGGCACATTCGTCCAGATTGCGGCCCAGGGCTTGGGCCACCACTTCGCCCATACGCAAGGCGGTACCGGAAGGTGAGTCGACTTTGTGACGATGGTGAGCTTCGATCACTTCGATATCCACCTCATTCCCCATGACCTGGGCCGCCAGTTGTAGCAGTTTCAGGCACAGGTTGACGCCGACACTCATATTGGGAGCGAAAACAATCGCGGTTTTTTGCGCTGCATCGGCAATGATCTGTTTTTGCTGGGCATTAAAGCCGGTGGTGCCAATCACCAGTTTGCGCTGGTTCTGGTGACAGAATTCGATATGGTCGAGGGTGGAATCGACCGATGTGAAGTCGATCATGACATCAAAGTGAGCGGCCTGATTCATATCGCCAATGATCGGCACATTCAGCTTACCGATTCCAGCCAGTTCGCCGGCATCGGCACCAATCAGGCTACTGTCCAGGCGTTCCAGCGCCGCTGTTACCTGGGTGTCGGGATTTTCGTGACAGGCCTGGATAATGGTACGGCCCATGCGGCCGCCGGACCCTGCTACTGCTATTTTTAGCATGAGTTAACCTTGTGTGTAAAAAGCCGCAACAGGGTAAACAGAAAGGCCTGAAATTACAATGGGATAGTCCAGAATACAGACCCGTTTCTAATGAATTACCAGTGCAGGTAGCTGTAACCTTTTTCCTGTAACTCCATAATATCCGCTGCGCCAATCTGTACAATCTCAGCAAACGGCACCATATCTTTTTTAGTCCAGTTGAGACCGTCCATGGTATTGCCGCAGGCATGGAACTTAACTCCGTAAGCCGCCAGGCTGGCTACCTTTTCCTGCACCTCGGGAGATACCGGGCGCAACGGTTTTTTTGCCAGGATATGGATGCCTCGTCCAAACGCAGTCACCACGATGGTGATATTGTCGCCGTATTTTCGGAGTAATTCTCCCACCGCAAACAATACCGCCTGGTGATAATGCTCATCCTCTTTATTCATCTGGAACACAACATTGTGTTCGGTAGGATCACCAGGAAAACGCAGTTCTCCCGAATCTTTTCCCGCTTCAGCGGCACTGGCTGTTTTACTGTGACTGACGAACACACCGGCGACTGTCGCCAGCATGCCGGTTAACAGGTTTCTACGAGAAGTCATTCCATCACCGCCTTTTTAGAACTTCATATCTTCGAAAAACTTTTTTACCCCGTCCATCCAGCTACGACTCTGGGGGCTGTTTTTACTGTTCTCACCGCTGATGGATTCTTCAAATTCCTTTAACAGGTTTTTCTGCTTTTCGGTCAGATTGACCGGTGTCTCTACGGACACCTGGCATAACAGGTCGCCGGTGGCACCACCACGGACTGGGGCGACACCCTTGCCTCTCAGGCGAAATACTTTACCACTCTGGGTTTCCTGGGGAACTTTTAATTTAATCCGGCCATTGAGCGTGGGCACTTCCAGTTCGCCACCCAGTGCCGCGGTACCGATACTGATGGGTACCTGGCAAATCAGATTGTTGTCATCGCGCTGGAAAATGTGATGGGGTTTGACATGAATCTGTACATACAGGTCGCCCGGTGGTCCACCGTTCTCCCCTGCTTCGCCTTCGCCACCGAGGCGAATCCGATCACCGTTGTCCACCCCGGGCGGAATTTTGACCGACAGGGTTTTACGTTCTTCCACGCGGCCCTGGCCATGACAATCGGTACAGGGATCGCTAATGACTTTACCGCTACCGTGACAATGAGGGCAGGTTTGCTGCACCGAAAAGAAGCCCTGCTGCATACGTACCTGGCCGGTACCGCCGCAGGTGTTACAGGTGGTGGCCTCGGAGCCTTTCTTGGCACCGCTGCCGCTACAGGTTTTACAGGTAACCAGGGTGGGGATTTTAATTTTTACCGATGTGCCGAACACGGCGTCTTCCAGCGACAGCTCCATGTTGTAGCGCAGGTCTGAGCCACGGTACGCCCGGCTCTGTCCACCTGCTCGGCCACCTCCGAAAATATCGCCAAATACGTCGCCGAAAATATCGCTGAAACTGGCACCACCGCCAAAACCGGCACCGCCACCTGCCGAGGGGTCGACACCCGCATGGCCATACTGATCATAAGCGGCGCGTTTTTGTGCATCGGAGAGAACGTCGTAGGCCTCCTTGGCTTCCTTGAATTTTTCTTCCGATTCAGGATTATCCCCATTTCGGTCGGGATGGTGTTTCATCGCCAGGCGACGATAAGCTTTCTTGAGTTCCACTTCATTCACATCCCGTGAAACACTCAGGATTTCGTAATAATCACGCTTCATGGTTTCTGTTGCCATTGTTCTTTAAATCATGCCAGGTCATACGCACAAAATGCCCGACAGGTGTCAGGCATTTTGTGCGAGTTTAACAGGAACGGACCGACAGGATCACTTTTTGTCGTCCTTGACCTCTTCGAACTCGGCATCCACAACTTCGTCATTCGTGGATCCCTGATCAGCACTGGCCTGTTCACCTGCTTCAGCACCACCTTGCTGCTGCGCCTGGGCATAGGCCTTTTCAGCAATCTTGCTGGCAGCTTCAGTGAGGGCTGTGGTTTTGGCTTCGATCACTGCCTTGTCATCACCCTTGACCGCTTCCTTGAGTTCCTCAATAGCTTTTTCGACGCTTTCTTTTTCGCCGGTATCCACCTTATCACCCAGGTCCTTGAGGGATTTTTCGGTGGCGTGAATCATGTTGTCCGCGGCATTGCGGGCTTCCACCAGTTCTTTCAGCTTGCGGTCCTCATCCTTATGGGCTTCGGCATCTTTCACCATATTCTCGATCTCGTCATCGCTCAGACCACTGGAGGCCTTGATCACGATGGACTGTTCCTTACCGGTAGCCTTGTCCTTGGCGGACACGTTCAGGATACCGTTGGCGTCGATATCGAAAGAGACTTCGATCTGAGGTACACCACGGGGAGCCGGTGGAATATCCTGCAGGTCAAAACGCCCCAGGGACTTGTTGCCGCTAGCCATATCACGTTCACCCTGCAGTACATGCACGGTTACCGCTGTCTGGCTGTCATCCGCAGTAGAGAACACCTGGGATGCCTTGGTCGGGATGGTGGTGTTTTTCTCAATCAGCTTGGTCATAACACCACCCATGGTTTCAATACCCAGGGACAGCGGTGTGACGTCCAGCAGCAGGATGTCGTTCACGTCACCGCCCAGAACACCACCCTGGATAGCAGCACCGATGGCCACCGCTTCATCCGGGTTCACGTCCTTACGCGCTTCCTTACCAAAGAACTCTTTCACCTTCTCCTGTACCTTGGGCATACGGGTCTGGCCACCCACCAGGATGACATCATCGATGTCGCCTACGGACAGGCCGGCGTCTTTCATTGCCTGTTTGCAGGGTTCCAGGGTTTTCTGTACCAGGTCATCCACCAGGGATTCCAGTTTCGCCCGGGTCAGCTTGATGTTCAGATGCTTGGGACCACTGGCATCGGCAGTGATATAGGGCAGATTCACATCGGTATGCTGGCTGGATGACAGTTCGATCTTGGCTTTTTCTGCGGCTTCTTTCAGACGCTGCAGGGCCAGGGGATCGTTGTGCAGATCCATACCGCTGTCTTTCTTGAATTCATCCGCCAGGTAGTCGATCAGTCGCATATCGAAATCTTCACCACCGAGGAAAGTGTCGCCATTGGTGGCCAGTACTTCGAACTGATGTTCGCCATCGATTTCAGCGATCTCAATGACGGATACGTCGAAAGTACCACCACCCAGATCGTAAACGACGATCTTGGCGTCACCGCGTTTCTTGTCCATGCCATAAGCAAGGGCTGCAGCCGTAGGCTCGTTGATGATACGTTTTACTTCTAGACCGGCGATCTTGCCCGCGTCTTTGGTTGCCTGACGCTGTGAATCGTTGAAATAGGCAGGCACGGTAATAACCGCCTGAGTCACTTCTTCACCCAGAAATTCTTCGGCGGTCTTTTTCATTTTCTGCAGTACCCGAGCAGAAATTTCTGGTGGCGCCATTTTCTTACCGTTAACTTCAACCCAGGCATCGCCATTGTCGGCTTTCATGATGTTGTAGGGCACCAGTTTGATGTCGCGCTGGACCACTTCTTCGTCAAAGCGACGACCAATCAGTCGCTTGATGGCATACAGGGTGTTGTTGGGATTAGTGACTGCCTGGCGTTTGGCTGCCTGGCCTACCAGCACTTCATCGCTGTCGGAAAAAGCCACAATAGACGGAGTGGTGCGATCCCCTTCACTGTTTTCGATGACTCTGGGTTTATCCCCATCCATGACAGCTACGCAGGAATTGGTGGTTCCCAGGTCAATACCGATAATTTTTGCCATATTTCTGTTCTCCAGTCGTAAATCTATAAATTTTTGATTAATACCTACATGGGGTCAGGTCTTTATAATTTCAAACACTTTTCCGGGTGTTTTCAGGATTTTTCATCATTATCTGTATTATTTTTATTCGCGGCCTTGGAAACCGTTACCATGGCAGGCCGAATCAGTCGATCATTTAACAGATAACCCTTCTGCATCACCTGCAGCACGGTATTGGGCGCGGCTTCTTCATGCTCCAGCATAGCCATGGCCTGGTGGTGATCCGGATTGAAAGGCTCGCCTTGCGGATGCACTTCGTTAATGCTGAATTTATCGAAGGCCTGGTTCAACATGTTCAGGGTCAGTTCGGTACCTTCCTGTAACTTATCCACCGTTGCATTCTCCTGCTGGGCCGCCTGAACACCCAGTTCCAGGCTGTCTTTTACCGGCAACAGTTCAGTAATAAAGCGTTCCAGGGCATATTTATGGGCGTTTTCCACATCCCGCTCAGCTCGGCGGCGCAGGTTTTCCATTTCCGCCTTGGTGCGTACCAGCAGGTTCCAGTTCTCTTCGGCCTTGCTACGGGCCTGTTCCAGCTGTTGCTGCAATTCTTCAACAGAAACTTGTGGGTCAGCACCTCTGGCGGTTTCACTGGTCTCGTCGGTGACATTCTGGTTTTCTTCGAGGATTTCCTCGTTGGACATACCTGGCTCCTGTACTTATAAAAATGAATTTAGCTGCAATATGGGTATGGGTATTCAGGACTTCAAGGCGGCACCGAGTAATCTCGCAGTAATATCCACCACCGGTATTACCTTGCTATAGGCGATACGGGTGGGACCGATCACACCCAGTACCCCCATGGGGCGACCTTCGATGCGGTAAGGTGCGGTAACGACGCTGAAATCCCCAAAATCCTCGATGCCCGCCTCACGCCCGACGAACACCTGGATATCCTCGGCCTGGATACAACGATCCAGTAATGACAGGATCTCCTGGCGGTTGCCGAACAGCTCGAACAAACGCTGGAGCTGGCGGGTATTTTCCAGGGTATTGTAACGGATCAGGTTGGTCTCGCCCTGGACCCGGTAGCTTTCCTGCTGGTCCGTTTCCGGGCGCAATGCCTGGTCGGCGATTTCCACCGCGGACTGCATCACCTGGTCCACCTGGGTCTGGGTATAGCGCAACTCTTCCAGCAGGTGCTGGCGAATATCGAAAATATCCCGCCCCATGCAGTTCTGGTTGAGGAAATTCGCCATCTGGGTGAGCTCATCCTGGCTGTAATCCCGGTCCATCTGCAACACCCGGTTATGCACGTCTTTTTCGTTGATAACCAGAATCGCCAGTACCCGTTTATCCGACAGCGGCAGGAATTCGATATGCCGCAGCAGGATCTGACCGGCCTTGGGCAGGGTAATAATGCCTACCAGGCGAGTGAGATCTGACAGCACGCTGGTTGCGGATTCGATCAGGGTTTCCTGGCTCTGGTCCGGGTTTAACTGCTGGCGCAACTGCTGCACGAATTCCGGTTTCAGGGGTTTGGTTTCGAGGATGGAATCGATGAAAAAGCGCAGGCCCATATCTGTGGGAATACGGCCGGCGGATGTATGGGGTGCTTCCACCAGGCCGAGCCGGTCCAGGCTGGCCATGACATTGCGGATGGTAGCGGTACTGATGTTCAGTCCGGCACGTTCGGCCAGGGTTTTGGAACCGACCGGTTTACCATCGGAGATATAACAGTCCACCAGGGTTTTGAGTAAAAACCGGGAACGTTCATCCAGTTGTGAATTCGCTTCGCTCATGTCACCTCGTACAAGCTACACCTGCATCAATATGCCGTCTTCGATGGTATAAATGAGGTCCATTTTTTTAGCCAGCTCCATGTCGTGGGTTACCACCACCAGGCTGGTATCGAATTCGGTATTCAGGCGTATCATCACCTGAATGACCTGTTCGGCCGTTGATCGGTCTAGATTACCTGTGGGCTCATCAGCAGAAATACAACGGGGTTAGTTCACCATGGCCCGTGCAATGGCGGCCCGCTGGCGTTCACCACCAGACAGTTCCGAGGGTTTATGCTCCAGGCGACGAATCATGCCGACTTTTTCCAGCAGCACCCTGGCCTTACTGAGGGCCTGGGCCGGGCTGTTATTGGCCACCAGCGCCGGCATGGCGACATTTTCGATGGCGCTAAACTCGGGTAACAGGTGATGGAACTGGTAGATGAAACCGAGGCGCTGGTTACGTATGCGGCACCGCTGGGTTTCCGGAATATTGATGAAATCCCGCCCATCCACCAGTACTTCCCCGGAACTGGGTGCATCCAGTCCCCCCAGCAGGTGTAACAGGGTGCTCTTGCCGGAACCGGAAGCGCCGACAATGGCAATTTTTTCCCCGGCACGAATTTTCAGGTTCACCGACTTGAGCACATCCAGGGTGCCGCCGCTACCGTCCGGATAGGACTTACATAAATTCACGGCTTCCAGTACCACCGGGGCTGTGCTTTGCTGAATCATGGTATCGTTCAAATTATAATCCACCATTACTCGTACCTCAGCGCGTCAGCCGGCTGTATCCGTGACGCACGCCAGGCCGGATAGATGGTCGCCAGCACTGACAACATAAAGGCGGAAATCGCGTACACGAAGACATCCGCAGTATGCAGGTCCGACTTGATCTCAGTAATGTAGTACACGTCGGCAGGCAGGAACTTGGTGTGAAACAGGTGCTCGATGAAACTCACGATGTCACCCACGTTGAGAGCCAGTGGCACGCCAAGCATGACTCCCAGCATGGTTCCGATCAGTCCTATGAGCATGCCCTGGATAATAAATATTTTCATCAGGCTGCCTGGCGTCATGCCGATGGTGCGCAGGATGGCGATATCCGATTGTTTGTCATTCACCGTCATCACCAGGGTGGAAATAATATTGAATGCCGCTACGGCAACGATAAGCATGAGGATGATGAACATCACCACTTTTTCGGTACGCAGTGCCTTGAACAGGTTGGTATGCAAACGAGTCCAGTCTTTCACCCAGAAATCTTCACCCACTTTCTTATCCAGGTCATAGGCAATTTGCGGCGCCTTGAACATGTCGTCCAGTTTTAGTCGCAGTCCACTGACACTGGTGCCGGTGGCAAACAGTTTCTGCGCGTCTTGCATATGGATATAGGCCAGGGTGCGATCGAATTCGTGCATACCGGCTTCGAATACCCCAACCACCTTGAAGCGTCGCAGGCGTGGTAATACGCCTACCGGCGTGACACTGGTCTGGGGCGTAATAACGGTAATGTACTCACCTTCGTAAACCCCCAGGGCAGTCGCCAGTTCCTTACCCAGGATGATATCGAATTTGCCGGGTTGCAGGTCTTTCAGCTCGCCGGACACCATCTTGGTATCGATATCGGAAACTTCGGTTTCCAGGGTGGGGATGATACCGCGTAACAAGGCACCGCTAACTCGGCTGCGGAAACTGAGCATGGCTTCGTTCTGGGTATAAGGGGCGGTGCCGATGATGTGCTTTTCATTCTGGAGCCGGGTACGCATGGCCTGCCAGTCACGCAGTTTGCCGTCGTAGCCGGTAACCGTTGCATGGGCGGTCATGCTCAGGGTGCGCATTTTCAATTCATTACCAAAGCCGTTCATGACCGATAACACGACGATGAGTGCGGCTACTCCCAGGGCAATTCCCAGCATGGAAATCAGAGCGATAAATGAAACGAAACCGTTACGCCGTTTGGCACGGGTGTAACGTAAACCGATATAGAGTTCCTTGGGTCTAAACATTCAGTCTGTTATCCAGCCTTAAGATCAATGGGCACGGGATGTCCCAGTACCACTGATTGGGTTGTTATGTGGGTGCCATAAGCGAGAATCTGTACGCCGGATTGTTGGGCCTGCGATAACAGGCTGGCGTAGTCTGCGTCGATTTCTACTGCCGGACGAAACCGGCTCACATCGGCGCGCATAATTATAAACAACATTATTCCCTTCTGTGAGTGTTTCTGAAGGGCCATTAGTTCCCGCAGATGCTTCTGTCCCCGCAGTGTGACCGCATCCGGGAAGGCTGCATAGCCGTCTGCTTGCCGCAGTGTAACCTGTTTGACTTCCAGATAGGTGGATACACCCTGTTTATCCTGCAATAAAAAATCCACCCGGCTATTTTCTTCACCATAGGGCGCTTCGGTTCTGATCAGTTGATACTCGGCCAGTTCGCTGATGACCTGGTGACCTAGCGCTTCCTTCACCACACGATTGGCTGCAGCGGTGTTGATACAGATCAGGTCACCGGTTTCGGTTTCTGTCAGCTCCCAGCTATAAGCGAGCTTGCGACGTGGATTACTGGAATGAGACAACCACACCCGGCTGCCCGCCACACCACATCCGGTCATGGCACCAGTGTTGGCACAATGGGCGGTAACGATGTCACCCGAGTCGTCAAGTACGACGTCGGCAAGGAAACGTTTATAGCGCTTAATCAGGCGCCCGGATAACAATGTACTGGTATAATTCAAAACATGTTATCCGAATCCAGCAACCAGAATCGATTAATCGCCGAGTGGGAACCACAGTCCGGTGTCATGCTGACCTGGCCCCATGAAAATTCCGACTGGCGTGAAAAGCTACTCGACATTGAAAATGTATTTATACAGCTGGTAACAGCCATTACCCGTTTCGAGAAAGTCCTCATTATAAGCCAGAACCCGACCCATCTTCAGCATATCCAGGCATTACTGGGTAGCGAGCTTGAGTCGGCCAATATTCTCTACGCCTGTATCCAGACCAACGATACCTGGTGCCGAGACTATGGCCCGTTGAGTGTCGAATTCAACGGCAAACCAAGTCTGCTGGATTTCACATTCGATGGCTGGAAGCGGAAATTTGCCGCCCAGCTGGATAACCGGGCTAACCGCGGCATCGCCGAAGCAGGGTTGTTTAAACCGAAGTTGATCAGTTTTCCCCAGGTACTGGAAGGTGGCAGCATCGATACCAACGGTGAGGGACTGATTCTGACCACGACTGAATGCCTGCTGGAGAACAGCCGCAACCCGGGCATGACCGAGGCCGACTTCGAGCAACTGTTTGCCACCCAGTTTGGCTGTCCAACTACCCTGTGGCTGAACCAGGGATATATTGCCGGCGATGATACCGACGGCCATATCGATATGCTGGCCCGCTTCGTGGACGCCTCTACCATCGTGTATTGCCAGTGCCAGAACCCTGAGGATGAGCACTACGCAGCTCTGCAGGCCATGGAACAGGAATTACAACAGTTCGTACAGCAGATCCCAAGGCTACAACTGGAACCACTGCCCTTGCCTTCTGCGGTGATCGACAGCGATGGCGAGCGCCTGCCTGCCAGTTACGCCAATTTTCTGATCATTAACCAGGCGGTATTGTTACCCGTATACGGTGTACCCGAAGACTCGCAGGCGGAACAGATCCTGGCCCGGTTATTCCCGGATAGAATCATTATACCCATAAACTGTACCGCAGTGATTACACAGTCAGGTAGCCTGCACTGTCTTACTATGCAATTGCCTCAGGGAGCCATCTAATGCCACGCATTGCACTCATTCAGCATCAATGTGATGCCACCCCGGAACACAATCTCGATAAAATCCTGAGCCGGTTGCAACAGGTTGCCGAACAGGGTGCACAGATCGTTTTATTGCAGGAATTACACAATAGCCTGTATTTCTGTCAGCAGGAACATCCCCGGTACTTTGACCTGGCGGAAACTATTCCTGGCCCCAGCACTGAAACCCTGGGCAAGATAGCCCGTGAACATAACATGGTTATCGTGTCTTCATTATTCGAAAAGCGCGCCCCCGGTCTGTATCACAATACCGCCGTGGTCCTGGATGCCGATGGCAGTATTGCCGGCGAGTATCGAAAAATGCATATCCCCGATGATCCCGGCTACTACGAAAAATATTATTTCACCCCTGGCGACCTGGGATTTAATCCCATCCAGACCCGTTATGGCAAGCTGGGTGTACTGGTGTGCTGGGACCAGTGGTACCCTGAAGCAGCGCGCATCATGGCATTAAAAGGTGCCGACATACTGCTCTACCCTACCGCTATTGGCTATGAGCCGAGTGACTCGGATACTGAAAAACAGCGCCAACGTCAGGCCTGGATCAATATCCAGCTGAGCCATGCCATTGCCAACAATCTCCCGCTTGCCAGTTGTAACCGCACTGGTACCGAGTCCGATGCCGGCAACAACATCAATTTCTGGGGCAGCAGTTTTATCTGTGATCAACAGGGTGACATCCTCAGCCAGGCAGAGATAGCAGCAGAACAGATCCTCTATGTAGATATAGACTTCAAACACACCGAAACCGTGCGCCGTGCCTGGCCCTACTTACGCGACCGTCGCATCGATGCTTATAATGATTTGCTGAAACGCTATTGTGACGGTGCCATCGAAGACTAGCTCAACATGTCATATGACGCGAAGACGCAAAGTCGCTAAGTGAATGAGTTAGTAAGCGACTACCCTTACTCCCAACACTTTTGATTTGTTTGCGTCTTCGCATCGAAAATAGAAACAACTAATCCGACAACGGCTCCGGTAATGCGATGCCATAACCCTGCAGGTAGTCCACGCCGATTTCTTTTAACTTCTGAATAATGGCGTCGTTTTCTACGAATTCGGCAATAATTTTTTTGCCCATGACATGGCCTACATCATTAATGGATTTCACCATGGCATAATCGATAGGATCATCCACCATGTCCTTGATGAAATAACCATCGATTTTAAGGTAGTCCACCGGCAGGTTTTTAAGATAGGCGAACGACGATAAGCCACTACCGAAATCATCCAGCGCAAACTGGCAGCCCCGTAAACGAAGCTCACTGATCAGGTGCATGGCATTCTTTAAATTTGAAATAGCCGCGGTTTCGGTAATTTCAAAACAGATTTTTTCCGGTGCAATGGTTTTACGTTCCAGTAATGCGGATATAAAATCCACAAATCGCTCATCGCTGAGTGTCTGCCCTGATAAATTGACCGTGCACAGGCTAACATCCATCAGTGTCCGGTTGCGTTTTTCGTAAAGCTCGAACAAGGTGCTGACAACCCAGCGATCGATGGTCGCCATGAGATTATATCGTTCCGCTGCCGGGATGAATGCGCCCGGCGGAATTAGGCGACCATCCTCGTCCTTCATCCGGATCAGCAGTTCACAGTGGGTATTCTTACGATCATTGGAGTTTACAGGTACGATATGCTGATAAAAAAGACAGAAGCGATTTTCATCAATTGCCTTATTGATTTTAGCGACCCACTGCATCTCATTATGCCGTTTAAGAGAATCTTCGTCGCCTGGCTCGAATTTATGGATTCGATTTCTACCGGCATCTTTTGCTGTATAGCAGGCAGTATCAGCATGGCTGAGAACATCGGAGATATTGGTGGTTTCCTTGTCGATGATCACCATACCAATGCTGGCGCCGATAGTGAAAGTCTTGTCCTGCCAGCTAAAGCGAAACTCACGGCAGATCTCGAGGATACTCTCGGCAATCCTGTTTGCATCCACATTGCTTCGATTTTCAATCAGGATACCAAACTCATCCCCGCCAAGACGTGCAATAATGACACTGTCATCCAGCTTTTCCTTGAACATGGCGGTTAACTGGCAAAGTAGTTCATCACCAGCCACATGACCACAGGTATCATTGACTACCTTGAACTGATCCAGATCGATATACAGCAGATACTGCACTTTATCATCACGGCGAGCCTGCAGCAGTGATTCCTCCAGCCGAAACTCAAACGCTAACCGGTTAATCAGGCCGGTTAGCGCATCATGACGAGCCTGGTAGGCAATTTTTTCATTCAGCTGCCTGGATTCAGTGACATCGCGAATGACCAGTACGGCACCAATAATTTTGTCTTTGTGATCATGGATCGGAGAAGCGGAATGTTCAATGTAGATTGAGTTTGTACCCTGTAATACCAGTTTCGCCGCCATGGGTGAATTCAGCATAATATTCTCACGAATACATTTATATACCGG
>Ga0114931_10002815_pt1 | contig 22120 bp, 14 predicted proteins | sample 2SBtaG_FD_89579 | JGI IMG/M metagenome (GOLD analysis project Ga0114931, IMG submission 89579) | Deep subsurface microbial communities from Kolumbo volcano to uncover new lineages of life (NeLLi) - 2SBTROV14_V59a metaG | ecosystem: Environmental > Aquatic > Marine > Volcanic | place: Kolumbo... | reverse complement strand
TAACAGAGATTCATCGAACTTAGATGTGTCAGCACTCGACTCTCCATTCTTTAATCCCCATTGGAATGGAAAAATTCCAAACTTAAATCAGAGCCTACTAAATCTGACTGTTGCAGATGGAGGGTCCATAGATGCTCAGAAAAATGCCTATCTCATAAAGTGGCAATCTCAAGAGAAATGGAGTACCTTAGAAAATGATTTCGTTCAAGGAGATACTGCCACAACTCAAGTCCTTAAATCATATTCAAACAATGAATATACACCAAATTTAAATGCAGGAGAGGACACAGTCAGAAAATTCAAGGCAAGTACCCTCTACTATACAATTGCCTCATCATATTCCGGAAATTTACTTGCTCCGTGGAATTCGGAGTACGGAACAGTAATGGATTACTCAAAATTGGCTTTTACTGATTCGAGCGGAAATGACCTCACGAAAGGCACACCTACCCTTTATAAGAATCTGAATGAAGATCCCTTAATTTCCGGATATTTAACAGATTCAGGAACTTCTGGTGGAATTGTTTATGATGCATATTTTGTTGCTGAGCACAAATCGCAAATAACTGCTACTCCGTACAAGATTGCTGATTATACCTCCAAGCTGCCTTCATTAAAGTCATCCTTTTCAGATAGAATCCCCCAATCTCTCTTTGACACAATAACAAAAGGTTCAGAAACTTATACAGGTATCGACCAAGTTTGGGGAAAGCACTCACTTCCCGACTATTATTTCCAACCAGGGGGTGACGCAGATTTCTTCCTCGCTCAGTACAATCAATTCAAGAATAGTGTGGGAGGAGATCAAGCAGGAATATATGCTACGGTTGTTGCAGTCACAAGTTTCATGCAACAAAAGATGATAGAGGCATTGCAGAATAACCCCAATTTACTTGATATCACCAATCTAAATCAAGATTTTGCTGGATCGATAGATCGTGGGCTCTACTTCTACAAGGCAATTAACACCCCTGGACTTGAATGGGGTCTAAAAGATTTTATGCCTGCCTATATCAATATGCTAAGAGCATTAGGAGTACCATCCCGTCAGGTTACTGGCTTCGCGGGTGGAGATATATCTGGAAATACAATTCAATATTCATTACAACACGCTCTTAGATGGGCCGAAGTTCTGATTCCTTGGAATGATGGTACAAATGACAAACTCTCTTGGGGTATGTTCAACCCTATACCAATTCCATCCCTATTTTCGAAGGGTATTTTGGAATTCGGACAGAATTCATTAGGTTCAAGTGCCACCATTTCAGTCAATGTCGATTCAGGACAAAGTATCCAAGGTTCACCCATTAATCTGCAAAATATGGGTGACAATTTCAACATGAGTATCAATGTCGGATTTGATCAGAACCCTGCTTCTGGTCAGCCAGTACAGGTCATGCTCCTTAATCAGGATGAGTTAAACACTCTCCAAAATTCACTAGATATAAGTTCAGGTGTACCAGGTACAACCCTCGGAACATTCACCACAGATGATAATGGAGATATTAAATTAAGTGGATCTGTTGACTATGGGGGAAACATGGCTTTAGATCAAAATCCTAACTTTAATTATACAATTAATAGTGTTGATGCGACAGCATTCATCAACTCAGATATAAACAATCTACAAAGTGGAGCAAATGTTTATGGTATTATCGCACTCTTAGGATTCTCTGTTGGAGTGAATGCTACCGCGTGGTTGAAAAACGGAACTATTTCAGTCACTAGCTCCTTAGATGAAGTATCTATTCCATCTGTAACAGGAAAGGGATACATTACAACTCCATTCCAAAATTTCACCTTTACAGCAACACTTCGGGACAATGACGGAGTGAATCCGATTGCTAGCGAATCTCTCAATTTTTATTTGTTAGAGCAAAGTGCTGCATCTGGTCTTGATTTGGCAAATCCTGACTTTGCAGTTCTTCAAAATGAGACAATGATCAAGAGGGTTACAGGTAATAGTAGTATTAATCCACAGAAAACAGATGCAAATGGACAGACAACCGTCTCCATGAATTTCAATGATCCTTATGGACTCACCCCTGGAACGGATAATCTCTATGTGCTTATAGTAGAGTGGAAGGGAAATCTAGTCTACAGTATACCTGTTGGACTACTGGTATCAATCCAATCCTCTCTAACTTCTAAAGGTACATTTGCTAGTCCATACGAGACGGTGGGTACTGTACAAAGTAGTGATCCTTGGTTCATTGACGCCACTCTTATTTCCACAACATCATTACTCTCTGGTTCGACACCAGGAATATCAGGAATTGCAATGAAAATCTTAGCAGTAGAGTATGCAACGTATGATGGATTGACAGTAAATAATTATGATGATTTCGAATCAAATGTCCTTCCCAATGCAAATACGTACCTACTAACTCCATCAGTAATTAGCGGAACATTCACCACCGATTCAAACGGGAAGATAGCCGTGAATTTCACAGTAAGTGGGACGACGATGGCTAATGGCTATTATTACCTCTTCCTCTATTCTGATGATGTACGGGTATTCAATCAAATCAATAACGGGACAGCCAACTTTATTTTTGCAAAGGTTGATGTCAAATCACTCAATGTAGAAAATCAATCAGGAGGGTCTCAAATAATAGGAGTATTGGATATCAGGAGGAGGTCTGAAGGATGAAGTATCAATTCACCTTTGTACTAGCAATTCTAGTTTTCTCTTCGATGTCTAGTATGGTTGTAGTTGCTTCATCCCCTGAAGAAAAGATTGCCTCTCAACCTGTGAAGATCTCATCCATGTACAATCCAACTGAGTTGGAGAGGATGGTTGATGCAGTTTCCCAAGTCAGAAATCCCGCGCACTTAAGTCCAAGATCATATCCAAGAAGTACCCTTTCAACTGAATCGATCTATAATAGAGGATTAATGATTGCACCCCAAACAACAGTACAAAATTTTTCATTCAAATTAGATGGTACAGGTTCAGTAACCCCAAATATTAACAATTTTGTACTAACTGGAGATGTATCGAATGATTATTGGGATGGGGAAACTGTAATTTTTATCAGAGAGGGATATGTGAACAATAGCTATGTAACTGGTTCACAAGGGGAAATAATAATCAGTAATCTAACCTATACAGAGACTGACTTAGGAAGCTTTAATTATTCAATTTACTTCCCCGGAGCACCTCCGAAAATTCAAGGATTTCCACCAACAAGAACTGAAAAAGTCGTAGCAACAGGTGTGATAACTATCACAGCAGATGTAGTATTATCTCCAGTGAGCAGACTTCCAGATCAGAATCAGATAAGTCCCAACAATTCATACAGTTATTCGTATAGCCTGAGCTTGGCTCATGGAACGGCATTCAATCCAGCGACCTTCAGCGTTCTGGATGAATTCAATCATCCGGTAACTACTACTGCGTTGGCAGGGGTATTCAATGAAACCTATACCAATGAATTAGGGAATCCAGATCCACTAATAGATCTCACCTCAAGGATTAATAGTCAGAATGTTGCATTTACAGGTAATCAAGTAACAGTTGCTTCAAATAGTGGAACTCAAACGATTCAAACAAAAATAAATTTAGATTTTTCACTGGTTGGCATTAACTCTTCGATTGAGAAATACGTTACATTTACTCAAAAGACTGCATCTGTTACACCAGTCTATACAGTTGTTGTAGAATATGTCTTCTCAACCCATTACTATTTGAAGACCAAGGAAATCACCACGGTCAATCAAGCTTCGGAGACTTTCTACAGAAATGGGACGAATATAATAATCAATGGATCTCTCACAAATCCAGTTGTCAATCAGACACTATTAGAAAATGTTGAGGTGGGAATAAGCATCCTCTATACCCCAATTACAGGAGGAACTTTGACACAGATCCAACTGACAAAGACTGGAGTTGGTGGATTCTTCACGTACTCTATCAATCTTAACAACACATTTTTTGAATTTGTAGAGAACTCACTTACAGTCTCGGTAAGGCTTGATCCAAATGATCTTCTTGCAGCAACTCAATTGCAGAACATGGTGACAGCTGCAAAGCAGTCATCCAGAACCATCGGGTTCAGAGCTGATATCACCAATATGACTGTCTCAACCATAACTACTACAGACACGATTTTCATCTCCGAAAATCAGGGTCTAGGCTTTAGTGAAAAATTGAGTTATGACAATAATGCATCGAGAAATGTAGGAGGTCAGACGGTGACTATCTCACTTGTAGGAGGATCATCATTTGAAAATATCACTGCAATCACAGCTTCAAACGGTCAGTTCAGCCTAACTATCCCGGGATCGACTCTTTCAGGTCTTGATGCAAATAGGGGAACTTTTAGTATTTATGCATGGATTGGTGATATAACTAGTGCAAATAAAAGATACTACAATCCAGCAAATCTTACATCAGTCATTCAAAAATTCAACATAAGCTCTGCAGTTACACTCCAAGTAAGTACCAACATATTTGGAGACTCATTTGATGGGAGCAATATTTGGGACAAATTGAATAACACAATGTATGAGAGGTATACTAACGGTACTGCTAATTACAACATTACCATATCAGATCAGATTGGACGATCTCCATTAGGATTTATTTTAGTTGTTCGGGAAAGAGTATACTATCCAAATGGATCTACTTCTATTGACAATACCTATACTTTAACCCTTAACAAGACAAATATAATACTATATTTGAGTAATTTCTCTTCAGTCTTGGCGAGTGTAGCAGGTCTAGGATGGGATAATCCATTTAATTTTAAAGATTCTAGATTTGAGTACAGATTCTCTATTCAGGATTCTCAAGGAACTGTAGTAAGTTCTGCAACAGCACTCTTAGAGAGATTCAAGATATTCGGTCCAGACAATGAAGCTCCCACTTTAGATATGGGATCTGTAACTCAACAAGATCCAAATGAACAACCAGTCTCAGTCACGATCGGAGTCAATATCACTGCGTCTACCAAGTTTGACAATATCAACAACGTCACAGTCTACTGGAGATACAGTGAGAATAACTTTGTCGATGTCGTAGGTGATGCGACGTTTGTAACAGCCTACAATGTGTCATTGACCACTTATAATTCTACGACAGGACTCTTCGAATTTACAATACCTTTCAGAAACTCGGGTGATAATGGTAGATGGGTAGAGTACTTTTTCATCGTCTATGATTTAGCTGGACACGGACTTGACTTGAATGGTGTGACCCAAAACCCAAGTAACTATTCTTACCCAGATCCGAATCTCTCCCTCTTTACTAGCTACTCAATCAATGTAGCTAAATTCAAGCTAGGAGACAGTACACCCCCTCTCCTCAATGGAAACCCAATCTCACAGAGTTCCTCATTTGGGCAGAATGTATACGTATGTCAGAATGACGTATGTGTACCACTCGTATCCTTCACAGGTGAGATAGGAGATAACGCAACAGTGAGAATAGAAGTGAGAGGAGTAACAGATGCGAATGCAATTCAAAATGTAACCCTGTACTACAGTTACTGGCACTATTTCCCCGGAAATGATACATACAGTGAGTTCACAAATGTGACGGTTCTCATGACTCCTGTCGGTTCCACATACATGTATAATTTCACCAAGAACTTCTTTGATTATAACCTCAAATTGGACTTTGAAGTGAAGGTCTACGACAGTGTTGGGAACTCAGACTCTTCTGGAAACGCAAGTTCATTCTTGGCCAATCCATTTGCATTTTCAGTTGACGATACAACAAAACCAGTAATCCAAGGAACAGAATTACCCTTTGTAAATGACAATACTGATGCAAGAGTTGCAAGACCCGGTTTGAATCAAGCCCCACCAGCCTATGAATTCTTCTCGAATGAATCATTGTCTGTAGTTCTTAATGTCACAGACTTTGGTGGATTAGGAATACGGAATGTGACAATTACATGGCAGTATCTGAATTCGACAGGTCAGACAGTCCTCCAGGGGAACTCAACAGTTCTATATGATTATGGTACCCAAACAGTACTCTTTACCTATAATTTCACGGGTTATTTGATCAATCAGACAATTGTCTACCAATTTACTATTACCGACTGGGGAAATAATAAAATCAGTCCAAATGGTGCATATACATTTACTTCAATCGAATTTCCAGTACCAGAACCAGTTACTAGTACAACGACCATTGTGTCGACAGGAACAGATGGGAATACAACACTAATAACTTCAGTCGTAACTCTAAATTCCACGAGTTCAACTTCAGCGCCAAATCAGCCCTCTAATAATAGCTTCTGGATACTTTTTGGTTTTGTTAGTGTCTTTCTAATTCTTCTTTTTATCAACAGGTTCAATAACATCAAGGAATATTTCCTTAGAGCCAGAAGAGAAAGCCAGATTAAATCCAGTATGGAATCTCGTATCGACTTGATAAGGAAATATGGAACTGATGGAGAGTACAAGAAAGCAGTATTAGAAATATGGAAGGCTACTCAGACTTTAGGTGCTGAAGGTCTTCAAGCCCCACAACGGTTCAATCAAACCGTTCGTGATTATATCGATATAATCGAGCGAGTCTCTAGCATTGAGAGAGACATGCTTGAAACCCTTGCTTTCTCATTTGAGAAGGCAAAATATGGTCAGGAGCAGGTAACTGCTGATGACTATTTAGATGCCCTTGAGGCACTAAACGTCGCTATTGACACCGTCATAGCCCTCGGAATTAATACACATGTTGATGATGAGGATGATTGGTCGGACCTCGATTTCGACGACGAGGAGTGAAGCAAACATGAGTATATTTGATTTCTTCAACAAATTCAAAGAGAAACGCGATAAAGAAAAGCGGGCTCACAAAGCTAAGGTTGAGCTTGAGAAATTAGGAAGTACTACCAATTACCGTGAAGGAATAATAAAATCCTTCCATGTATTGGAGACTTTCGGAACAGAATATCTAGGGATCTCAAGAGGTGAGGCAATCACTGCTAGAGAATACATCCAACTTCTCGAAGAGGATGGAATCATCAGGAAAGATGAACTCAAAGATCTAGTAACAGCCTTTGAGGTAAGTAAGTATTCAACTTTCGATCCAACCGAGGATAATTTCAAGAAGGTGCTATCCACAGTTACTGATCTTGAGAAGAGATTTAAAGCTCCAAAGGCTAAAGTTGCCAAAGGAAAAGGAAAGTTGAAAAAAGGGAAAAGACGTCGAAGATCCAGAAGTGGCTCTTCTAGCGATACAACAAAGAGGAAAATCAAAAAGAGAGTTGATTAATTATGGCAATACGATTAGGAAAGTACAGAATATCCTTTCAAGCAATTGGAATTATCTTGCTTTTCATTTTCGGAGTTGCTCCTATTCTCTTGTCAGTGGTACCAAACGTACAGTACAATGAGGCCTTCTCAATCTACAATACTGGGTACGATGGACTCTCTGAGGTACGTACTGCACTGGAAGGGACTGGGAATTACAACATAACCACAACGGTCTCCAATCTAAATGCATTGAATAGATTTAATGGATCTGGAGTCTTGGTAATCGTCGGCCCAACCGCATCTTTTGACCAGACAGAATTCATATCACTTCTTCTCTTCCTCCTCAGAGGAGGTTCCCTCATAATTGCAGACGATTTTGGTACTGGTAATCAAATTTTAGCTCCTCTCTTTGATGCATTCAATGGATACGATTCTTTTGCAAAAAATGCCCAGAATATCACTGGGATACCGATTCCCACTATTGGAAGTATCCTCCAAAACGCAACAGGTGGAGGAAGTTCTGGTAGTAGCAGCGGAAGCAGTGGAGGTTCTTTGGCAGGTGGAGTGGTAGATCAAAGTAGCCTGATCAGCTCTGTGGTTGAACTTATTGGAACTACAATCAAGAGATTTGGATTCAATGGTTCAGTCCTCATGGATGTTGGAAGCAATGATGGAAATCCGAACAGACCAACCATTACCGATTACGATAAAACTGGAGGTAAATACTCAATCACAAATGGATTGACAAAACCAATTCAGACAGAAATGGCTACCTCGATTTCAGTAAAGGTCAACGTCTCAGAGACAGTACCAGATGGAAACGGAGGTCTCAAGGATGTCTATGTACAGAAATGGGAGCCACTGACCAGAGTGACTTTTGCAGAGATCACTGGTAATAATAATGCAGGTGATACTGTATTCAAGTATCTTGATTTTCTCTTCCCTCTGTACTCATCGAAGTTCTCATGGATGGAGACCGATCGCAAAGGAGCAGCGGATAATACAGCTGTACCAAACGCGGAGACAGAATGGGGAGACCGTGCATTTTCGCTTGCATTGAATCTCCCGATAATACCTGGAGGGGGTAAGATTGTCTTCATCGCAGATCCAAGTATCTTCATCAACAGATATACTCAGGATACTCAATACGACAACAAACAATTTGTATTGAATCTTATTGAGATGGCTGCCAATAATTTGCAAGGACCAGGTATACCTGTTATTTTCGATTTCGGACATACCTACCAAGGTCTGACATCGCCCACCCTCTATTCGACAGTTCTACTCAAGTTAATTGCAAACATGTCGATGTTCCCACTCGTCGCACCATTCGTCCCTCTAACTGCATATAGCTTTGGGAAGAAGCTTATACCAGAGAATAGAAGATTGAGACCAATGCTTCTCACGAAAAGGAGAGGTGGAGCGGGAAACTCCAACTTTGAGAAGGAACTGGAAGAGATCAAAGAATTCGGACTCTATGGAAAACCAATCAAATCACTTACAAGTCGTGTTAAACGGCTTGTGAGGAAGGATGTAAGGTACGAAGGTAGTCAACTTGCATCTTCAGAGGAAGTTGCTAATTTCTTCTATACAACATTCCCTGGGAGATTCAACCGTAGAGAGTTGAGATCCAATCTTAAGAAAATTTATAAAATATCGGTCAACCCAGAGCGTCCTATGTCAATAATCATGGCTAAACCTATTCTGGTATTGCTTAAGGAACTAGTTTCACTCCTCCAATAGATCCAGATACCATATCGGAAATATTTAAACTATAATACAATACTTTCATTTATGAGTAGCAGAGATCCCTGCAACAGAGCAGGAAAGCTCTATCAAGAAAAGAAGTATCAGGAAGCTCTGCGAGCTATCACTCAGTGTAGGAAAGAGCACCGACGTCAGCAGAGAAAGAGTAAATCAAAGGATTATTCGAGGACAATAGCAATTGCAATTCTAGAAGGAAACATCCTCTATAATCTAGATAAGATCAAGAAAGCGAAGGCAGTCTTCAAAGAAGCTCTCATACTGATCAACAAAGAAGAATACTTCAAGAGAGGCAAAGAGAACTCAAAAGTACGTGGAAAATTGTACTACTCACTCGCCCTAACATCAAAAAATAGTGATGTGATAATTTCTCACCTCAAGAAAGCCCGTGAAGATTTTAAAATAGCAAAGCTCTATGCTGATGTAATTGAGTGCACAATCCGTTTAATTTATCATTATAGGAAATCTGATCAGAAGGAGAAGCTCAAAGTAGAGAACAATAAACTTCTCAAGCTAGCTGGAAAGCTGAAAGAGAAGAAATCACAGTCGTATATTAGAGGACAAGCGTACACTAATCTTGGTCAAATAGAGAGTGACTACAAGAGTGCTATGAAGTACTTAACTAAAGCTGAGAAGGAATACACAAAGGCAGAGTCTATAAATGGAAGGTATGAGGCGATGTTTGAGAGAGGGAGATATATGCTTGAGAATGGGGAAGAAGATGAGGGGAGAACGCTTCTTCGAGATATTTTAGAAAAGACAAGAGTCAATGATTTGGTAGAGCTAGAGACGAAAATAAAATATACATTAGGTATTGAGAGTATCAAATCAGGGAATTTAGATGACGCTACAACCAACATTATTCAGGCTCTCTCTCTCCAAGCAGATTCGGATGATCCGCAAACATCAGCAATGGCAAAGTTAGAACTTGCGAGAATCAGATTCTCAAATGGGAGTAATACTGAAGACTATGAAATCGCCTTAAATCTAGGAAAATCTGCATTGGACACCTTCTCCTCTATTAATAATAGGGGGGGTATGGCCCTCTCAACCGAATTGATTGGAAACATTTACGTTATTCAAGGGAAATCCAAACTTGCATTTAAGGTGCTCAAGCGATCCAAGAAATATTACACTGAACTTGATGACAAGGAAGGTCTCGGTAGAGTATACACAATCATCGCTGATGCCGCGAGTATAGACAATAACCCCAATCTTATATTAAGTAATTTAGGAAAGGCAGAGAAACTCTATCGTGAACTCAAGAATGTTCTGGGATTGAGTGACATATATCAGCGTTACGGAATCTACTACATACAGAATGAACGTGATATCGTGCAAGCAAAGTCATACATCCAGAAACTGAAGGATATAATCTCCGTTGATTTTCCATACGAGGTAGCAAAACAGGTCATTGCAAAGCAGGTAAAAAGAATGGAGGAAGCTCTTGAAAAAATCTAATGAAATTTACGTCGATAAACAATTCCAAGAAAGGGAAGAATAATCCATGTCATAGGGTAGTCAATAGTTTCTGAATTAATAGGTGGGAGAGTTATTCCAAAGATCATCTCGTACTCTAGAGAGAAATCTCTAAACTCCCGACTTGCATTTATTGCAAGTGGTGATTCAAGCAGGAGCTTGTAGTTTAGCAATACTCCTGATCTGTAAAGATACTCTTGATCGAGTGTAAATGTCGCATTTATCATCTTGAAATTTACAAGGGAGAAGATGACTCTAAGAAAATTGAAGTACTGATTATAATTATGTGCTTCTGAAATCTTCATAATAGATGCAGATGCAGAAAGTGAGTAGAGAAAGCTTGTAGTGCTCTCACTGAATGAAAGAGAAGTATTTTCTAATCCTATAAATTTATTAAAATTGTTTCTACTCAGATTATACAATTCAGATTTGTAGAAGGAAACCCAATTCCCGCGATCCTTGAAATTAAGAGGAAGAATTATTGGAAGGTCTCCTCTAGGAAGAATATAACTTGAATTCTCATAACTCAATTCTTCAAAAGTGATTTTCTGGAAGAGTCGAGAATAGTTTTGGAGAACATAGGAGTAACTATCTGAATTAACCGTCCAAATATAGAAGAAAAGAGGAGTAAAATCTTGATTTGTGAGATCATGATCAGTCCCATTAGAATCAGTGTATTTGAAGTGGTAGTGGTGAGTGTAGGACTGAAGATATCCTAGGCTAATAGTCCAACTTGTCGGAGTATGAGCACTAGCGGAAGAAAGAACGATTAGGAGGATAAGTACGAGCACTTTCTTCATACATTACTCTTTGTTATAGATCTTATTATATCTTCTCAATTCGCTACGATCCCATACTTGTGTAATATCGGTTCAATCTCATCAAAGGATTCCATAATTCGAACATTCAATGAATTTCTATAAAGCTCCAGATTGCTCGTGTTCACAAGATTGTGCAATTTTCGTGCTTCAAAGGCTGAGGTCTCAGGTGAGGTAAGAATGAGGATCTCTTTCGTATGCTCATCTATCAGTATAAGGTCACGATTTCTGAATACTGCATGTGGATCTTTGTACTCAATCAATCGGGTGTTATCTCCAGTAGTATCGTACCAGAATGATCTTACTTGGGGTTTTGAAACAATTTCCGTGATAAATGTAAGAATATTGGTACCTAGATTGAGATCAATGTCCTTAATAGAAGAGAGATTATTGTGCAAATATCTTTTGAGGTAGGGTTCGATCAGACCAATCGCCCTCCTAATCTCTGATGCTCGTTTCTCATCGAAAAGCATTACAACAGCGAACAATGAGCCATGCTCCACTAATCTGGCATCTTGTGCTTCTTCATTTTCCACGGTATGGAAGTAAACCAAAGTACTTGAACCTGGAAAAGTTTTGACAGGTAAAGGTCCCATGATTCTATTGGAATCCTCTTCTGAACTCTGAGTAAATCCAGCAAGTGTAGTCAATTGAGCACCGAGCATAAATGCCTGATCTTCACCCATCCCAGATTCATTGACTACCATTTCTGGTCCGTAGTCAGTGACTACCATACAGATTATTCCTTTGATCAGACTATTTGAATCACTCATGACAATTTCATGTGAGAACTCACTCTTAAATCGTTTTTTGTCTTATGTACGTGAAAGGAAGAAAAAATCACCCAATATTGAGATTCTCAACAGCACTGTTTGTAGGTAGCCAAATGAAATTCTTTGAGAATTCTAAAGGAAGTGTTGCCCATGAAAATATGTCGAAAGGAACATTACGTTCATACTGCTTAACTATAGCTTCTTCGTTCTGTTGGAAGTAGATATCGATCATTTGGATGTATATATTGAGTTTGTAGAAAAGCATGGACTCCATTGGAATCTCATAAGTGGAAATGAAGTTGTTTATCATAGACACAAAATTATCTTTGTTTTCTACGAAGTCTTCATGGTTTTCATACATCTCAATAATTCTTCGGAGGATCTTAATTGAAACCAAATGGTGGGTCTGAAACTCAACATATGACTCAGCAAGTTGGATGAGCTTCTTTCCAGTGTCAAGGAGCTTTTGACTGCTCTGAGCAAAACCTTTGAAAACAAAGAGTTCACCTAATAATAGGGTTTCAAGTGTGGTATACTCAATAGATTGTTCTTTGAAGAACTCTTGGTACTTCGCATAAAACCACTCTAACCAAGAATTATTCTTGAGTAGGATGTCGTTTACTGCAATGATATAAAGCATGTAATGGAAAAATATTCGGTATGTTGTAAATTCTGCAGATTGGATAAAGTCATCTAATTGAACTTCTCCTTTCAGAAGCTCTAATTTGTCAGACATCCGATGTAGTAAAGAAATTAGTTGACTCTGAGGTGCATCATCAGCTCTGAAGGCAGGAAATCCAATGCGATCCTCAACAGTCACAACTTCAATTGGATTGTTCTTGAAAATATCAAGAAGAAGTAGACCTAGATCTGCCAGTATTTCCCAAGCCTCAGCTACATTTCTGAGGTGGATGAGTTCCTCGTCATTCATCGGGTTCTCATTCCGGTTAATCATAGCAGATTGGAAGAATGAGTGGACAGAATCAATGATCTTGAATATCCTTTTGGAGTTTGCTCTCATCTCAAGACAGATGAATTCTGTGATCTCATCAGTTGATTTGAAGGATACTGGCTCATCGGAATTTGTGAATTCCTTGGGAAACTCTATTCCAGAGATGATGTCGGCTCTAGCAGCGATTTGAACTAAAAATTCATTCTCGTAGAGAATTGAGGCAAGAATGTCTTTCGTTGAGTCGTAATTCTTTGCAGAATGATATCGTTTGTCAAGTGTGTAGAAGAGCTGTGGATTAAATATGTCACTGACAAATTTTCTTAGGAAACCAAACTGACGGAGTGATCTTTCCGTCCAATTACCAAGAGCGGAAGTAGTTATCCCAGGGAGGCCAATGACAGGTGCAGCATAAATACCTGCTGAAGTTAGTAGATAATTGTAATAGGTTGAAAACGCAGAGAAATATCTTGGATCTTCCTTATCCACTTGGATAACCGGAAGCTCATCCACACCAACTTCCTGTGATAGCACCTGCGCAAGGATATTTGATACTCCAATCACAACACTTTTGGGATTAGCAGCTGCTCCTGAACAGAGTAGATTGAGAAGATAACTGATACATGAAGTTATATTGTAGTCTACTTCCTCGTCACGACCATACACATCATTAGCCAGTGAAATCAACTGAGGATGTAATTCGAAAATCTTTGCTTGCTTCTCATTTGTTGAGATGCTTGTCTCCTCTCCAAAGAATGCAATGGCATCTTGTAGGTCTTTCATTCGATTTCTCAGTATCATCATTCGTGGCTTGGGAATATCTCCTTCCCCGAAGTTATCGAGCAATTCATAAATTGAGTCGATGTGCTCATAGATACTCTTCTCAATCATCTCGAAAGTTCTGTTAGAAGCAATATCTATATTCAATAGAGTTATAGGCATCTCGGTGAATCTATTTCAACGCCTACCTACATAAATGAATTCTATCAAAGATGGTCTATGTCAAGAAGACGGAGATTGTACTTTGGAACAATTTTCCGTAATTTTCCCCACACTGATTTTGATCCAAATTCCTGCGTACTTATAAATGAAGAGAAGGGGACTACCTCTGCCATCTCTGCATCAGATTTATTGTCACCAAAGATATGCCACTCAAAGCCATTTTGATGATTTAATGAGAAGGTCCTTGCAGGTTTACGCTTTGACCAGCCCTTAGGAAGGACATCGATTCCCAAAGGATGATTCAGGAGTCTGATGGAGTATGACGATCTATCCATCAATTCCTTAGCAATTTCATGGATGGTAGAGGGAGGGATATCATGGTTACTAATTATACTACTCATAACATGCTTCTTTTCTCTCCATATCCCCTTCTCAGGATAGTGGACATGTTCGCCCTTCGCCATATGAACGCCCTGCTTCTCAGCAAGATCCCTGAAATCTGTTAGAAACCTCTCTCGTTCATCATTGAATTCCAGAGAATAATCTTCTCTACTCAACTCGGTATTTTGAAATTTTAAAAGACCAAATTCGATGTAGATAGGTAGTTTGAATCCACTTTCAAATGAGATTTTGGAGAATTCCTCCTCCAAATAAAATGAACTCCTCCCTGTAACAAGTGCTATGGGAACGCCATCCTCGTACCACTGTAAAATCTGCTGGAGAAGTGGTTTATCAAGTACTGAAATTGGATGATCCGGATTAAATGGCAATGTAAGACACCCATCAATATCAAATAGAAAAGCGGGTTTCACTAAGAGTGAGGAGATTTCCTCTTTGAAAAGACTACTCATCTAGAACTTCAAAGTCAGCATCTGTATACTCTTGTGCATCCGGTGGGGATTTAACTTCTCCCTTGTTTAAGAGATGATTGGATTCACCTTCTGGTAGTTCAAATCTATCTGTGCTAGTCAGAGAATTCGAGCTAAGTAGAGGACGAAATTGCTTGTCCCAATTGAGACTAAATACACCAGCTGACTCTTCATTCGTGAGAAGGGACTCAAACCTCGTATCAAAAACTTGCTCCATAGCGTTTGCAAAGGAATTATTTATTCCTATCATATTTGATTTGACCTCAGAAAGTGTTTTCTCATCCATCCCGTCATTTACGGTGAAACCCATTAAATTCACTAATGTACCTTTTTTGTGAGTGTCCAAAACCTTGACAAAACCAAGAACATTCACAGCTGTCAATTCCTTTGTGTCTATTACCTTTATTCCAGGTAGATTGACCATAACACCATTCTTGTTGAAATCCATAATCTTACCAAAAGGGAGCTTTACAAATGTAAATTTGGGTTTGTCACCAAACCCCTTACTTTCAAGAACTTGGACAATTCCAGGAATATTAACCTTGGTGAATTCTTTGCTTTCATGAACTCCTACTTTACTGAGGTCAAATTCTACTAGCTTCTTGCTCAGATTAGAAGACCACATATTTGTCAACTCACCAAGGGCATTTGCAAAATCAGATATTTTATCAATATTTGGAAGACCGAGTGATGAGAGATCAATGTTAGACAAGACATCCCTCCTTCCACTTTTTTCAAGTAACCTATATTCATCCATTGAGATAAGAGTTGTACTAACACCCTCATTTGAGGAGAGAAGTGCATCATAATCAGTCTCTACAATCTCTTTTGTATCCCCAACAACCATGATTTGCATCATTGAGTCCATCTCTTTAATCGGAAGAACAATACTTCCTTTTGCTATTTCCAGATTAGTTTTCTTGTTGATTTTCAAATTCTGGGATTCCTCAATGACATGTACTAATTTTGATGAAAAATTCTGGACTTGAAGCTCAGTACCACCATCCTTCAGGAAGGAACCCAATGGAGATGATCCGAAGGGATTTTTTATGCCTTTTGATGCACTTTCTCGTCCATACCAGAATAATAAGACAAAGGCGATAAAAAGAATAACAGATAGTCCCTGACTTGAATTACTGAGACTTGGACTGAAGAATTCGCTGATGAGAAGAATGAATATGTTACTGAGGAGACTGTCCCTCATAGCTACTAAGGGATACTTAGCATCAGTAATTGAGACCATTTTTGTCCCTAAAGTCTTTATTCCTGAAAAAAAAAGGTATGCAACGAATGGTTCCAGTACCAGAGTTGCAAGGAACACATTGGTATTTTCAACAACAAATTCAGATTTTATGAAAAGGTAGTCAATCATACCATAGATCAGAATCCCTTTCATAATGCCATGGAGGAAGAGGATAATGTAGCTCTCTGAACTCAATTCTTGGAAAGGAATATCCAATGAGAAATATCTGGTACTTAACCAAAGAAATAGCGATCCAAAAAGTACGTAGCTGGTAATCTGAGAGAGACTTATCACCTGCCCTACAAGATTAACAAGATCCTTACCTTTGTGAAAGAAGCCCTCATACAACCAGTTGTTGATTAATCCTGCAATTACTGTACTCAACCCAGTATTTTTCAAGGAGCTAAGTTTTCCCTTCTCATCGAATGCATCAAATACCACAAGCATACTTGAAAGAATAACAAGAACAAGCCCTGCAAAATACAAATATGGATTATCAAAAAGTGCTCCAAAAAACCAGACTAACATTGAGATATTTCGGAGTTGACCTGAAGGAGTATGATTGGTAACTTCTCTAATAACCTCATCAAAGATATTATTAACTGGAGAATAGTTGGTACCGTCCACAAGTTCCACTCTACATTTTATTTAATAAAAGATATTACTCCTGTAGGAGTAAGTTTACTCATCTTAGTTTTTCTTTTGCTTCTGCTCATTAAGAAACTGACTAAATTCATTTCTTTTTTGTTCATTGTGAGATTGATCAATTTCATTTTGATCAGCAGAATTAGGGATAAGCTCTGAAGTGGGATTTTTAACCTTCTTTCTCCTCAGGAAATTAATTTTCTTGAATAGATTGAACAGATAGGTCTTTAATCCTTCCTCTCTCAGAATTTTGATGAGTTGGGGTCCAAATAGGACTGATTGGAGTAAGAGAGAAACGAAAATTATTAGCAGGAGGAAGCTAAGTTTGAAATATCGAAGAAACTCGTTGTCAATAGTGTCCTGAACTAGGACTATTACCAACATAATTAATCCAGCAGGAACAAATTGGAGCAAGAGCTTCCCGAGCAGTTCAAGTCTTATCTTGTTTTGGACTTCAAGGTCAATGGAAAAATCTGTGACAGACAGGACTTTCAGTTGATAATCTAACTTGTCTTGAACCTTCTTAGTTCGTGGAATGAGGATCTCTCCATAGCTCTCATTGAGAACCTCTAATACAGGAATAAGAGCGATTTTTAGAACGATGAGAAAGCCAAATACTACCTCAATTTGGATTGCAGTTAATGGATAGGGATTGATTGGAAAAAGTACTCGTATTACAATTAGTCCAATAACAGCAGCAATACGGTAGAATACTGCTCTATTGTATTGCGATGCCACAAACTCAAAGAAGAAATAGGAAATTGTGACCAGAGATGAGCTAATAATTAGGATTGCATTTTTGTATTGAATCGCAGTAATTAGGATGATCAGGAGATAGAAGAGTGACAGAGATCCATCCGCGTACTGCAATGATCGAAAATTCTTCCTCTTCGCAAAACTGGGTTGCCAATCTTCATAAACGATTGGATCCTCACGCATTATGAATACCTCCTAAGATTCTCTCTTTTCTCATCATCGACAACTCTAATTCTAAAGCCTTCTTGAGTTCAAGGAGTATATTGGTATTATAGGACTCTACTAGATGGAATTTCCCTTTATTAGCGAGGACAACACCTCTGAAATCCTTAATAACATCAGTGTACTCACGTTCTATCTTCCTCTCCAATATATCCTTTCTGTAGCGCAATTCATCCATAGATATCGCATTCTCGTCCTTCACCTTTTTCAGGGCCATCGTGCCAAATCCAGGGGTATACAGAGCAAAGTAGAAGAGTCTCTGAACCCATGGTCTAATTGCAAGCATACCTTCCCTAACATTAGGGAGATTCTGCTCCAAATCTGAGATGAAAATTGCTACTGTGTCAGTGAGTCTCTTGGACTTGATTGTCTGAAGAAGAGCTTTGTAATTCAAATTTACTGCCTCAGGCACTACATTGTGCATACTTATTCCTAAGGTACGAACACTTGACGGGGAAGAATTCAATTCAAAATACTTGGATTCTTTGTAATTGAATACCAGTATCTTCACAGAATGTTCGGATCTCTGGATAACCTGCCCTAGCTCAATAGCTGCACTCAGAGCGAATTCTAACTTGGGACCAGCCATGAATGTTGTCGCATCAATCACGATGAGGAATCTCAGTCGTTTTGGTTCCTCATATTCTTTGACTATAATCTTGTCATATTTAGCGCTTGCCTTCCAGTGTATTCGTCTGATATCATCTCCAAACTCAAAATCTCGGAGACTGAGGAAATCAGTACCTCTTCCTTTGATGGGAATTGAGATACTTGATATTAGGTCATCGAGAATCTTCTGCTTCATTGTCCAAGGAATCTGGATTCTTTGAGGTTCCGGAGTTACAACGATCATCTTATTTGGATGAACACTATTCTCCGCGAAGAACATACCTAATGCTCCATGAAATTGAATGCTCACAGAATTGATGAACTCTTTACCCCTTCTAGGTGCATAGAACAAGAAAGTTGCAGAATTAGATTCTCCCTTCTTTAATTTCACTAATCTTCGGGTTGCACTAGCAACGGGAAATAGACCAGAACTAGGAGTCAATGAGATAATACCGAGAAGGTCTCTGTCAGTCTCAACCTCCACCATTGCAGGAAGAAACGTTTTTGCTCTTATCTGGGAATTTGGAAAAATTACTCGAATGCTGACAGATCCCTTGATGGAATAGATTCGCAGAAGATTGAAGATAAAGACAAGAAGAACAGCCCCACTGGGAATCAAAAGAATAGGGACATTCGATGCGATTGAGAATGTCAGAAGAATGAGGGACGCAAAGAAGAGCAGAACACCAAGTGAGGTCGTAACAATCGATATTTCTTTCTCTTCTACGACTATACTTTGGTCAAATTTGAATTGCTTACTGCTCATCATGACACCTACAGAGTTACTGGTACCTGCTCGATTACAGATTCAATTATCTGCTCAACAGGAATCTGGTCAACCTCTGCCTGAGGGGTCAGAATGACACGATGATTCATTACATAATAGAAGAGTACCTTGATATCATCAGGTTCGACGTAACCCCTTCCATTAATCGCTGCACGGGCTCTCGCCATAGACATTAATGCGATAGACGCTCTTGGAGAACCTCCAAGTGCGAGAGCAGGGGAATACCTTGTTGCCACGACCAAACGAGCGATATACGAAAGAACTTGATCTGAGATCTCAACCTCTTGAATGACCTCTTGAGCTTGAATGATCTCCTTGATACTTGTCACAGCTTGCACATTAGGAACTAACGTCTCTCGTTTGGATTTCAAAATCATGAGCTCCTCTTCATATGTTGGTAGGGTGAGAATTAATCGAATCATGAACCTATCGAGTTGAGCCTCGGGGAGAGGATAGACACCTACCTGCTCGATCGGATTCTGTGTTGCCATTACAAAGAATGGTGCTTGCAACACCCGTGTTTTTCCCTCAGAGGATACTTGTCCCTCAGCCATTGCCTCAAGCAGAGCTGCCTGTGTTTTAGGAGGGGCTCTTGAGATCTCGTCACAGAGAAGAATGTTTGTGAAGATTGGTCCTTCTATGAACTTGAACAATTGATCCTTAGGATTGTAAATTGAAGATCCCGTGATATCTGCTGGCATGAGGTCAGGTGTAAATTGAATCCTCTTGTGGTCAAGTCCTAAGACCTCCGAGATCGATGCTGCTAGGTATGACTTAGCTATCCCAGGAACTCCTTCTAAAAGGACATGCCCTTTTGAAAAGATTGTTACTAGGAGTAACTCCATATTAGTAGCGTTTCCAATGATCCGCTTTTCCATTTCTGACATAATTCTATGTGATAATTCACTTATCATTTGTATGTTAACCATATTAGTGCCTCCTCTCGAAGTATTGACTCCTCTCCCGTTGTGCAACATCTATCGCATAGTTTGCACGTTCAATTATCTTCCAAGCTATGTGTGAGGTTACATATGTATCCCTTAGCCTTAGAATTTCATTCATCACATCTTTGTTGATTACTGAATCAAGTTCATGGGTTCTAATGTAGCTAGCAAGGTAATTTGCAATTGATGTGAAGTAGGCCTTTCCAAATGCCTTCTGCGCTATAAGTTCATTTGTGAGTATCTTCTCTTCTTTAGACAACGGAACCGAGATCATATTGTCGGTATGGATTATCTCAAACCTTTCCATTATTCGCTTTGCGAGCAGTCCTTTCTCCCCTTGTGCAGAAGAGCTAAAGATACCAGACCTCAGTCCAAAAAGAAGGGGGGCAATTACAGCGAGTGCTATAACAACGAAGAAGATTGTTAAAGAATTTGCAAGTTCGTTCACCTTATTAGCTAGACCATCGTGAGATACAGCTATCCAAGATAAATGAGTCTCATCAATTACAACCTCTCCAATATCAGGAGAAAGACTTGAGATAATCTGATTCAGGAGGTTGATATTCTGGGGAAATGCTCGAATGTGCTTATTTCTGAACATGAGATCATCGGCAATAACAATCGTAGAATCCTTCTGTAGACCAATTGTATATATTTGGCGGCATAAAATTGTTGTAGAAGTGCATATTGACATAGATGCTGTGTTCAAGGTTTTTATCACTTCGTTCCAGTTCCCGTAGTTTTTAAGTCCGTAAGCATTGGCACTGACAAATAGCTCTCCCTCATAACTCACATTCATGTTGAAGATGCCTTGTTTTGAATTATTATAGTCAACCAGTGTCGAATCTATGGAGAACCCAGAAAGTATATTCCCTTCTATGAATTTAGTGATAAAAGATCCAGTTACTAGAATAAGCATTGGTTGCCCTCGTGCACGTAGCTCTGCAATGTGTTTCAATTCGTAATTCAAGTAATCAAATCTGGAAGAGATCAGAAGAAGCAGTTTACTTCTATTGAGCTGGAAATGACTTAAATCCTCCCTGTTGGCGACTACAGGAGTATTTAATGACTGTAGAGAGTCACTGTAACCAGAGTCATTTCCGTCATAGACAGAACCTATGGGAGCGTAATCAGGAGCAACATTGAGAGCTCCAAATATGATATTGAAGAAGATAATTGAAACAAGTGTAGCAATAATGTACCTCAATTTGACATACTTCTTGAATTCAAAGAGACTAATCTTTACCTCAGTCATCGAGAAATACCTCCAAGTGGCTTAGTTAGATCACCTTTGATTGGGACTTGATAGATTTCCTTCCTCAAATTCAGCTCAGAAAATGCAGAGAGCATTCGAGCTCTTTCATCCTTTTTGATCTCTTTATCAAAAAGGATGTAGAGCAACCTGAGAAACTCTTCAACCTCTGATTGCTTTCCTTCCATCATTCCATATCGTATTCTGTAGAATATTTCTACTATGTAGTAGACAGTTGGTTGGAAAACCGGAGGAGAGACAAAAATTGCATATTCCTTCGGAGTCCAATGTTTGGGTCTTTCCGCTCCTCTATAGCCATTAAGTGCGTCGTCCAACGCTTGATATGCAGTTATAATCCCTTGTGAGAATTGTCCTGTTTGGAGCGATTCTCTGAGCAATTGTGCAGCTCTCTCCCTTGAGAATTTCAGCTTTTTCGCCTTTGATTGTTCAGCATTCTGCATGCCTTCGAACTTCAATCTACTAAAGGAAAATCTTGAGAGGATATAGATAATCAAGAGAACGAGCCCAATTATTGAAATGGCTATTAAAATCCCTATAAAGTTGAATGACGAGACCACAGGTGAACCTAAATTACCTGTCCTTTGTGAAATTTGGATACTTGGGAGTTTACAAAACCGAGGAGGTTCTGATGCAACTGAAAAATCACCTCCGGGTGATAAAAGAGCAGGTAGGCTCAATATTACAGATGAAAGAAGCCCAATAAACATAATGTAGCTTCCCATTTTTATCAATTCAAGAATCTTAGTCTTCTGCAAGGAAATCAATTACCTCCAATCGTTTATCGTATAGATGTGCATAGAGTAGGCACTGCCTGAATGTATCAGGATAATCGCAT
>Ga0114931_10002814_pt1 | contig 22123 bp, 16 predicted proteins | sample 2SBtaG_FD_89579 | JGI IMG/M metagenome (GOLD analysis project Ga0114931, IMG submission 89579) | Deep subsurface microbial communities from Kolumbo volcano to uncover new lineages of life (NeLLi) - 2SBTROV14_V59a metaG | ecosystem: Environmental > Aquatic > Marine > Volcanic | place: Kolumbo... | reverse complement strand
GGCCGACCTGCCCAAAGAGGGCGGACGATACGACCTGGCCATCGCCCTCGGCATCCTGGCCGCATCCGGACAGATCCCTGCGACAGACCTTGACGACCACGAGTTTGTCTGTGAACTGGCGCTAAACGGCGAACTCCGACCGGTGCGAGGCATCATCCCGGTCACATTGCAGGCGCGGGCGGCCGGGCGTTGCCTGGTCGTACCCAAGGCCAATCAGGCGGAATGCGGCCTGATCGCGGACGCCCGAACGCTACATGCCCACGATCTGCTCGAGGTTTGCGCTCATCTCCATGGTCAAACAGCGCTGCCCGAGTGCGCCCCGGAGGCCGGCACGCTCATTGATACGCCTTTCGGACCGAACCTATCCGAGGTGCGAGGCCAAGCCCATGCCCGCCGTACGCTGGAGATTGCCGCGGCAGGCGGCCACAGCCTGCTCTTCGTCGGCCCACCCGGCAGCGGCAAAACGATGCTGGCCAGCCGACTACCGGGCATCCTGCCACCAATGAGCGAGGACGAGGCCCTTGAAACCGCCGCCATCTACTCCCTGACCCATCACAATCGATCGGTGCCGGGATGGCGTATCCGCCCATTCAGATCACCGCATCACACTTGTTCTGCCGTCGCCCTGGTGGGCGGTGGCAGCCACCCGCGGCCCGGAGAGATCTCACTCGCCAACAATGGCGTTCTGTTCTTGGACGAGCTACCCGAATTCGACCGCCATGTCCTGGAGGTCCTGCGCGAACCCATGGAATCGGGAACAATCTCGATCTCGCGCGCCGCCCAGCAGGTCGAATACCCGGCTCGTTTTCAATTGATCGCCGCCATGAACCCCTGCCCTTGCGGTCATTTGGGAGATCCGGTCAGTCATTGTCATTGCTCACCCGAAAAGGTACATCGCTACCGTCAACGCATTTCCGGTCCACTGCTCGACCGCATCGATATGCATATAGAAGTTCCGGCCGTGCCGATCGCGGTATTGACGGAGCGGGTTGCGCTCGAGGGAGAAGACAGCGCCACCGTAAGGGAACGAGTTATCGGCGCCCGTGAGCGTCAGATTCGACGTCAGTGCAAACCGAATTTCGAACTAACCGCAGCCGAGCTTAACGACACCTGTCGGCTCGATGAGGAGGCTCGGCGTTTTCTGCAGGATGCCTGCACCCGATTGGGCATGTCCGCGCGCGCCTACTACCGCATTATTCGAGTCGCCCGATCCATCGCCGATCTCGCCGAAAGCCATGATATCCTTCAAGCCCATCTCGCCGAGGCCGTGCACTACCGCCAACTGGACCGGCGTATCAGCGGAGCGCAACCATGAGCACCCGACTCTCATCCGTCATCCTGCCCGCTTTCATGCTGATCCCCGGCACCCAGGTGGAGGACTGGCAGATCGAACGTTATGCGCATATTCCGGCAAATACGGTCTCCCTGTCCAAAACCGCCATGACGGTTTCGGTCCGCAATTCGGCCGGGCCGATCGTCTATGCCTTCGATCAGGCCCGAACGATCAGCGGCTTTCATGTGCGCGGGACCTTTTCGGCACTCCCACATTTCGCGAGGCCCGATATTCAGGGGAATAAAGGCGCCGATGACTTCCCGTTGCGGATCGGCTTCGTCGTCGCCGGCGACAAACACCTCAATTTCGTTCAACGCCTCGTCGCCGCGGACTGGGTCAAACGTCTGTACCAAACCGCACCCAACGGCATCGGCCTGGACAGAGTCCAGTTCTACACCCTGTCCCAGCGTCCCGAACTGGTCGGTCGGACCCGTATCCACCCCGATTCGGACCTAGTCCACGAAACGTTCTTTGCCACCGCCAGCAAGCCCGGCCCTTTCCATTATAATTACCGGCTGCCAGAACCACTTCAGGTCATCGCCATCTGGATCTCCATGGACGGCGACGATACCCACTCCAACTACGACGTGACGCTCACCGAACTTGGAATTGAGTAATGCGGCCTGCCGGACAGGCATCCGGCCATTTGCGTGACACCGCTGCTGTGATACATTGTTCTGCTCGAACGGTCGCACCCGCGACACACCGATCACGCGCCCTTAGCTCAGCTGGATAGAGCGTTGGATTCCGATTCCAAAGGTCAGAGGTTCGAATCCTCTAGGGCGCGCCATTCACTCATAAGACCGTTTGCTAGGCTCTTGTGCATGCAGACAAAAGGCGCTTAAACGCGCCTTTTGTCTGCATTTAGATGACATACAGATTTCGAATTCGCCTACTCGGATCTGCACCGTTTTGTCTCGACTTGAAAATAATGGCCTGTTTATTAACCCGGCACCAATGTACATCACCTTCAGCCGTTGTGTGCAGTCCTGCAGCAAGGCATCGAAAGGCCGCTGTAGCACGCCTACAGCAAGTTTCGATAACGCCGACCGCGGGACTGCACACAACGGCCTATCCTTTTAATTTCAATACGTTAGGAGATTCAAGCAGACTCCGGCTCCGCGTTGTGGCTCTTGCAAAGGACCCTGCCATTCGCGGCGAGCCACGCCTTGATCCGAAGCCTGCTTGAAGCCCTGAAGGCAATGTATATGGGTGCCGGGTTAATAACTAAAAGCCGCTCGAGTTGACTCTATGGCAGCCGCTGCCGCCACCGCTACAGTCCTTGTTTTGATCCACGGTTCCGCTCTTACCGCCATTGTGTTTACTCTCTGACTTGAACCGGTTGGCATGGCAGGCCGCGCAATAGGGTGCATATTGCGGATATCTCCATGGAATCGTTTTGCTGATGGTGTTGCCATGACAACCATTGCAACCCGGATCTCTCCTGTGATCCCCCGGATAATTTCCGTTTGACGGGTGCTTGAAAATACTCGGCGACCACTGGCTGGTGGAATGGCATGAATCACATTGCTCGGTCGTGCTCAAATGGTTCGTTGACTTTGGCGTCGCGCCCCCCCCGGCAACATGGCAAGTGTCACAGACGCCCACCGACTCCGGCCCGTGCACCCAGGAACCGCCCACAAAGGTCGCGGTCGTATGGCAAAAATGGCAGTCCAGTGTCGTATTCAGGTGCGCAGGCACGGCATCCGCCATGCCCTTGGCGGTGTTGCCATCGTGACAGGCCGCGCAACCGTCCGTGATGCCCGTATGGTCGAAGGTGGCGCCCTTGAATGTGGTGCCTATGCTATGACAAACGCCGCAATCCTTGATCGTTACGATATGCGTAGCAGGTTTAGGCGTCGCGAATCCGGCGTCATGACATGACGAACAATTGTCCACGATGCCTGCATGGCTGAAGGTCGCGGGCACAAATCCAGTAGTCTGATGACAGACAGAACAGTCTTCGTTCGTCGGGACGTGATTCGGCGGTGGAATCTGACCCCTCGCCGTAGTTCCGTCATGGCAAGACGCACAGTTGTTTACGATACCCGTATGGTCGTATTTGGCGCCAGCAAAACTCGTACCCGCCGTATGACAGGCGCCGCAATCCTTGCCCAGCGTATCGGGGTGCGGCGGCGTCGGATCGTCGACGATACCGGTCGCAATCGTGCCGTTGTGACAAGATGCACAAGTCTGCGCTGTCAGGTCGATCTTGGTGTGATCGAATACGGCGTTGGCGAAACTACCGCCGGCCGTGTGGCAGACCCTGCAGTCGTCCGTGGTGAGCGGATGCGGAGGCGTGGGATCGTTCAGCTTACTGCGGGCGCCGGCTATGGTCGTACCGTCGAAGTGGCAGGAATCACAGCGTACCGTAGTAACGGCAAGGCTGCTGTGGTCGACGGTATGCTGAGTAAAGGTCGCCGTGGTGTGACAGTACAGGCAATCGGCGATGGTGTTCGGGTGCGAGCCGCCCTGACTCGTGTTCGCGGTCATACCGAGCGCACCCGCGGCGACATTGTTTGCCCCACCATCGTGGCAAGAGGCACAGTTGCCCGTGATCCCGGTATGCGGCAAAGGTAAAATTGCAGGTTTGAATGCCGTTTTGACATGGCAGTAGTAGCAGTCCTGGTCTGTCGGCACGTGTGTCGAGGCCTTGACGATATTTTGATTGCTGCTGTTCACTGTCGGCAGGAACTTACCGGTGTGACAACCTTCGCAGCCGTTGGCAAAACTTGGATGCCGGGTTCCCATAAAGGTTGCCGACGATTTAAAGCCATTTGTATTGGTGTCTTTATGACAGACAAAGCAGTCGTTGGAGGCAGGAATATGACTGGCGTTCTTGCCGATCGCGCCTACCGCGGCGTAATCGGCGTTGCCGCTATGGCAGCTCTCGCAACCACTGACATTGCTGATACCCGTGTGCGCAAAGTTAGGCGTGTCTTTGAAGGGCGCCGCGCTGACACCGATCGTCGTAGTGGTATGGCAAAACGCGCAATCCTGTGTCGTGGGTATGTGGTTCTGAGTCATGCCGGTGCTGATGTTTCCGTCATGACACTGAACGCAATTACCGGTGATGCCCACATGACTGAAAGTCGCGTCGGTGAAATCGGTCGTGCTGTTGTGGCAGTTTTCGCACGGCTCGTTATCGGGCGTGGTCGTGATGTGATTGGGTAGCTTGCCGACACTGATCACGTTGTTGTGACATGCAGCGCATCCGGTGGTAATCGGAGCCCCGGGGGTAGGGAGGTTAGTGTGGTCAGTATGATCGAAGAACCCCGTCGTGAACGAGCCAGGCGAGTGGCAATGACCACAGTCTTCATCATTGGACGTGCCGCGATTATCTGGAATGGTCGGCATGTGCTCATACGCAACTGTTGTTGCCGGCTTACCTGTCGCAGTGAGATTTGGCGCCACCGCATTGAGATTGCCATGGCAATTCTGGCAACCATTGCTAACGCCCGTATGATTAAAGGCAGACGCAGCAAAGCCTAGGTAGTTGGGATCCCGTGGGTTGCCGGGCGCGCTGTGACAAACACCGCAATCGCTGCCGTTTATCGTCGGATGCGGGGGCGTGGGGTCGTCCACGGTACCGATCGCCTTGATCGTGCTGGTACTTGTATTGGTGCCGTTATGGCAAGTATCGCAACGTACTATTGTGGGATCGACCGAGGCGTGATTGAAAACGCCGCCCATGCTGAACGAGACGATCGAGTGACAAACCTGACAATCCACGCCCATGTCCGGATGGTCGGCGGGCAGTGGCTTAGCGAGGGTCCCGTTACCATGACATTCGGTACACTGATGCCCGACGACAAGCGGTCCGGTATGATCCGGGTAAGGCGTACTAAAGGCCTGCGTCGTATGGCAATAACCGCATTCCGCAGTAGTGACCGGATGCGTGCCGGCCGGAGTATCCGCCGTCGTAGTCGGCATCCCTCTGGCGATGGCGCCATTATGGCAACCGCGACAGGAACGACTGATATTGCTGTGATCGAAGCTGCCGTCCGGTTGCAGCTCAAGAAATGCATCGGTCGTGTGACAATCGCTGCACTCGGCATCCGTAGGTTGGTGAAACTGTGATTTGCCGATGGCCTTGACCCCATCGTGGCATTCGCTGCAGCGGCCTAGGACCTCTTTGTGATCCACAACGGGGATGTTCGCAAACCCAAGCGGGGTATGGCAGGCCTGGCAGGCATTCAAGGTCGCGACATGATTTGGCGATTTCCCGATATCCTTTTTGCCCGAAGGCAGGTCCACCACGCCGGTATGGCACAAGACACAATTCGACGACAAACCCTCATGAATAAAAGGGCCGGTTAAGTGATTGAGCCTGCTTACCGGAGCCGCCACGATCGTTTCAATGGCGCGTTGACTGGTGACCCCCTGCCCTGAGACCGTTAGCTGTACGATATAAGTACCTTCTTTGTCCGCGACGAAGCTCGGATTTACCGTATTGGCATTTTGCAAAACAGCCGTACTCGAATCCGGCTTATGGGAAAACGACCAATCGTATGTCAATCCGGTCTTCGTCGTACTGAATTGGGGGGTTAGCGTAGCAAGATAGGATTTACTGCCATCCAGTTGAGCGGTGTCCCCGACGTAGATACCGATGATCGGCCCCGTTTTCGCTAGCACCTGGGTGATACTTTCAGTAGCTTGGACAACCGGACTACCCGCGATTACACCCGGATTAGAGCTGCCGCCGCCACACCCTGCCATCAACACGGTCAGGACCAACACCGTAAGATAGGCGATTTGCCTAACCAATACGCCTCTCATCGCCATTACACACGCTCACCGAACCAAATAATAATAGGAGGTCAAATTCGTTTTTTCGCTCGCGAATTCATCGACACCAAGACCGGCCAAAGTGGCACAGGTCAATTCGGATCCATTTATCGACTGACACTTGATCCGGATCGACGCAATCACCTGAAGTCGCAATTTATAGTTGAAATCGTCGCCACACTCAGAGACGTGTTTCACAAACCACGGAAATGTCGCACGGCAACGCGATCATATTGAGATGCCCGTCCGTTACATCAGTGCTTGAGACGGAGAAAGTTGGGACATAGTTCCGCTCTGTAGAGAAACCAAGTACAGTTGGATGCTGAAAAAACGATTGAAAAATGCCTCTGCGCCATGGCATGCCCATGATCTATTGGTTACAATCAATTCGACTTAGTTACCGTCGCAGTGGTTCACCAGGACAAACCACCAGAGGGACACATTGGTGCACAGCGAACAAAGCCGGTTTCTGCCACGTACAGAATTGGCAAACCTATTAGAGGTCCTGCGTAGCGCCGGATACCGTTGTCTCGGTCCTAAGGTCCGTGAAGGCGCAATCGTTTATGAAGAGCTCAGCTCTGCCGAAGAGCTCCCGCATGGATGGTACAACAAGCAGAGCCCTGGCGAATATCGGCTGGTCAACGAAGACTCTCCCCGCTGTTTCACCTGGGCCAACGGTCCCCAGGCCCTCAAACCCCATCTTTTTGCCGCCCGCGAACCCATGTGGCGGGTCGGACGCGATGCCAACGGTACACTGTCATTCACCGAGATTCAGCCCAAAGTCGAGCGAATTGCGGTCCTGGGTGTCAGGGCCTGCGACCTCGCCGCGCTCAAACTGCAGGACGCCCACTTTCTGGGCGGAGGCCATGCCGACCCCTATTATGGCGCCCGGCGTGAGGGACTGCTTCTGATTGCCGTCAACTGCAGCCATCCGGCCGACACTTGTTTTTGCGTCTCGACGGGTGACGGCCCCGAAGCCACCGACGGCTATGACCTCGTACTCTCTGAGCTGGACGAGGGCTTTCTCATCGCGGCCGGTAGCAATCAAGGCAAGGCGCTGCTCGATAGGCTGCCTACCGACGAAGCCACGGCAGCCCAGACAGACACCGCGCGCGCCGAGGTTCAAGCAGCCGCGCAAGCCCAGACGCGCGCCCTGCCCGGCCGCGAGCTACAGGCGACGCTGTTCGCCAACCTGGATCATTCGCGTTGGAAAGAGATCGGAGAACGCTGTCTGGCATGCGCCAACTGTACATCCGTCTGCCCGACCTGTTTTTGTTTCAACAACGAGGAGCAGCCAACGCTCGCGGGCGAGTCGACGACGCACCATCGGCAATGGGACTCATGCTTCACGATGGGACACAGCTACATCCATGGTCTCGTCGTGCGCCCGGATGCGACGGCGCGCTACCGGCAGTGGCTGACCCACAAACTTGGCGGCTGGCACGAACAATACGGCCGCTCGGGATGCGTCGGTTGCGGCCGCTGCATCACTTGGTGCCCGGTCGGGATTGACCTGACCGAGGAGACTAACGCGATCTGCGCCGCATCCAGTGATGAAGGTGACGCCAATGCCGGCTAAGGCCTATCTGCCCCACGAGGCCGAGATCGTCGAGCGTATCGACGACGCTCCCGAGATATTCACCCTGCGCCTGCGCTTTACCGACCCCAAGACCCATGAGGCCTACCGCTTCAGGCCGGGCCAGTTCAATATGCTCTATCTCTACGGCGTCGGCGAGGTGCCGATCTCGATCGTTTCGGATCCCGAACATGGCGGCGCCCTGGATCACACGATCCGCGAGGTCGGTCGCGTGACCGGCGGGCTTGCCAAGCTCGGCGTAGGTGACCGTATCGGCATTCGCGGCCCCTATGGTCGCGGCTGGCCGATGAACGAAATCATCGGCAAAGACATCCTTGTCATCACGGGAGGCCTGGGATGCGCGCCGAGCGTGTCGGTCATCAACTACGTCATGCAACGGCGTAGCGACTACGGCCGGCTCACGGTCATGCAGGGCGTCAAACACCATAGCGACCTGCTTTGGCGCGAGCGCTACGAACAATGGGCTCGGCAACCCGATACCCAGATCCTGTTGGCCTCGGATTCGGGCGGCCCCTTGTGGCCCTGGCATACGGGTCCGGTCACGGTCCTGTTCGACAAGGCCACCATCGACCCCGAACGCACGGCCGTCGTACTGTGCGGCCCGCAACCCATGATGCAGGCCGCTATTCAACACCTGCTGCCGATCGGCATTCCAGAAGAGGCCATCTGGCTCAGCATGGAGCGCAACATGCAATGCGCCGTCGGCCACTGCGGCCATTGTCAGTATGGGCCGAAATTCATCTGCCGGGACGGCCCGGTATTCGCCTATCCCGAGCTCAAGGGCCTCTTCGGACTCAAGGGTTTTTGAGGATCTGCATATGAGCGCCGCACCCGCCAAACCCCGCATCGCCGTCCACAAGTTCACATCGTGCGACGGCTGTCAGCTCGCCTTCCTGAATCTCGGCGAGGACCTGCTGGCCATCACGGAACTCGTCGATATCGTGCATTTTGCGGAGGCCGGCCCCGTCGACCCGGATGAACCCGTCGACATCGCCTTCATCGAAGGCAGTATCTCGACGCCGGACGAGGCCGAGCGTATCCGTCGTATCCGCGCCAATTGCGGCTATATGGTCACGCTCGGCGCCTGCGCCACGTCCGGCGGCATTCAGGCCCTGCGCAACCTGAGCGACAGCAAGGACTGGGTCCCGGACATCTATGCCCATCCGGAACATATCGACAGTCTGGCGACCTGCAACCCCATCGCCGCATATGCGAAGGTCGACCTGGAACTCTGGGGTTGCCCGATCAACAGCGCCCAGTTGCTGATGGCGGTGCGCGCCTTGCTGTTCGGCGTCAGTCACCATGAGTCCCAGGACAAGGTCTGTCTCGAATGCAAACGCCGGCATACGGTCTGCGTCATGGTAAGCAAAGGGCTGCCCTGCATGGGACCGGTGACTCGCACCGGTTGTGGCGCCATCTGCCCGCGCTTCGGGCGCGACTGCTACGCCTGTTACGGGCCCGCCGAGAGCGCGAATACGACGGCCCTGTCCCGACGGCTGACGGGGCTAGGGCTAACGACCGCCGATGTCCAGCGCCGCTTCTGGTTCATCAACAATAGCGCCCCGGTATTCGCCAAGGCCGGCAAGGCCCTGGAGGAGGACCCTGATGTCTGAGGACAAGTTGATCCGAATCAACGTGCCCGTGCTGGCGCGCGTCGAGGGCGAAGGGGCATTGGATCTGTCGATTCGAAACGGCCGTATCGAGAACCTGCACCTGAGAATCTTCGAGCCGCCCCGGCTGTTCGAGAAATTCCTGGAGGGACGGGCCTGGCACGAGGTGCCGGACATCGTCGCCAGGATATGCGGCATCTGCCCGGTGGCCTATCAGATGAGCGCCGTCCACGCCCTGGAGCAAATCTTCGACTGCGACCCCGGTCCCTGGGTCCGCGACATGCGCCGGCTGTTTTACTGTGGCGAATGGATCGAGAGTCATAGCCTGCACATCCATCTGCTCGCCGCGCCCGATTTCCTGGGCTACGGCTCGGCGCCCGAGATGGCCAAGGATCATCCCGAGGCGGTCCAGCGCGGCCTGCGACTGCAAGGCGTCGGCAACGCCCTCATCAAACTGCTGAGCGGCCGCTCCGTGCATCCGGTTGGCGTCCGCGTCGGCGGTTTTCATCGCGCCCCGGACCTCCGCGCCGTCGAGGACCTGCTCGCCAAACTCCGCTCCGCCCTGCCCGAAGCCGAAGCCGTAGTCAGTTGGGCGGCCTCGCTCGTGGCGACAGAAGGACATGAGATGCCGTTTACATGGGTGGCGCTGAGACATGAAACGGAATATCCGATGAACGAGGGCCACATCGTCGCGAACACCGGCCTGGACATTTTGCCCGCTGACTTCGAGACCCACTTCGAGGAACAGCATGCGCCGCATTCGACGGCCCTGCACGCCCACCTGGACGGTCAACCCTATTTGGTCGGCCCATTGGCTCGACTCAACCTCAATCACGACCGCCTGCCCGCGTCGATCCAGGCACTGATAAGCCAAACGGGTATCAAGCTACCGAGCACCAATATGTTCCAGAGCATCGTCGCGCGTGCGATCGAGATCTGCCTGGCCTTGCACGAGGCCATCCGGATCCTTGAAGGCTATCGCGTTCCCGATAGCCCCTTCGCCGAGGTCACGCCGAAAGCGGGTACCGGCATGGCTGCGACCGAGGCGCCGCGAGGGATCCTCTGGCACCGTTATGAGACCTCCGCTGAAGGCCTGATCGAAAAGGCCGTCATCGTGCCGCCGACGAGCCAGAATCAGGCCCGCATCGAGGACGACCTCAAACGGTCGCTGGAGGCATCCGGGTTCCACCGCGGCGACGACGACGCCCTGCGTCTGCACGGCGAAAAAATCATCCGCAATTACGACCCCTGTATCTCCTGCGCGACCCACTTTCTGACGGTACGCATAGACCGTCGATGACCGCGGTGCGGATCCTCGGCATCGGCTCGCCGTTCGGCGCCGATACGCTCGGTATGATGGCCGCAGCAAAGTTGCGCGCATCTGGTCTCAGCAATGATTATCCTGCGGGAATGGTCTCGATAGACATTTGCGACCGCCCCGGCGTCGGCCTGCTAGATGAATTGCGCGGCATTGATCTCGCGATACTGATCGACGCCGCTCGGTTCGGCGCACACACCGGACAAATCCGACGCTTTGGCGATCAGGACATTGAGGATGCCGTCACGGTCACGTCAAGCCACAACCTGGGCGTCGCCGAAGCGCTGGCTTTGGGTCGATCGTTAAACACCCTGCCCCCCGTGATCCTTTACGGCATCGAAATCGGCCCTGAAGGACATGCCGGCGCGACAGCCGAAATCGCGCCCGAAGACATGGCGTGGCTCAAAACCGCAATTCAGTCGGATATCGCCACGCACCGGGGCACCGACCGCCTATAACTTTCGACGAATAAACTTGTGCGCCTCCATAACCAGCAGCAGGGACAAAGCGATCGGGACGAGTTCCGCCCACGCCCCAAAGGTCACCGGCGTGATTCCCAGGATCGAGTTCAGACCCGGCGTTGACATGGCGCCGATATGCACGAGCTGTGCGACGATGGTCCCCAACAACAGCAACGGATTCCTGAACGGATTGTGACAGAAGGCCGAGCGCAGTTCGGAACGGGAATTGAATGCATGGACGTTCTCGAACAGGACCATCAACAGCAGGATGTCGTTGCGCGCCGCCCCGACCGATACCCCGGCGGCGATCAGGTTGCGGAACATCAGAAAGGCCATCAAACCGATGAAGACCGCCGACAAGAGCGTACGCTCGGTCATGATGCGGTTGAAGATCGGTTCCACGCTGCCCCATGGCCACGCCGACATGAGCCATCTTCAGGGCCAGGGCCGGGGCGTCATTGACGCCGTCTTCGGTGACGGCCACAAACTGGCCCGCACGCTGCAGGGCCTGCACGATCCGGACCTTTTGGCTCGGTTCGACTCGCGCGAAGACGTTGGTGCCCGCAATCAGTGCGTCCACTCCGGCCTCGACCTCCTCAAGCGTGAGGCCGGTTGAGGCGCCGCCCAAATGCGAAAAGACCGAGTCGGTTCCGATGGTATGCCAATCGCGCTGACTCAGATCAGGGGCGATCATCGGACCGCTCCTCTTGTCAATGAGATTACCGGCGCACTGCGTTCCCGACCATGCACGACCGTCTCCGTTGTCCGATCATTAGCGCTAGCGCCCGATCAAATGGATGGGGCACAACGACTCAATGTACAGGAAAAGGCCGGCAAGGAAAATTCGTCCGGATATCCGACATCGAGCAGATAGAGTCCGGCTGATGGTGCCGTAACGCCGCCGCATTGACGATCCGCGCGGCCAGGACCTCCGCGATCCATGAGGGGGAACGTTCACCGGCGCCGATGGTCATGAGTACACCGGCGATATTGCGCACCATATGGTGCAGGAAGGCGTTGGCGCGGACCTCGATATAGAGCCTGTCGCCATCGCGGCAAACCTCGAGTTCATGGATCGTGCGCACCGGGTGCTTGGCCTGACAAGCATAGGCGCGAAACGAAGAGAAATCGTGCTCGCCGACCAGACATGCGGCGGCTTCCGCCATAGCAGCCTCGTCGAGCGGACGATATTCCCAGGACACATAGGGCGCCGCAATGGCCGGACGTATCCGGCGATTCAGGATCACATAGCGGTAGCGCCTCCAGCGCGCCGAGAAGCGGGCATGGAAAGAACCGTCGACAGGCGCAGCCCAGAGCAGACTGACATCGCCCGGCAGATTGGCGTTGCCGCCCAGCGTCCAGGCATGGAGGGCACGTTCGGCACTCGTGTCGAAATGGATGACCTGCTGACAGGCATGAACACCGCTGTCGGTACGGCCGGCGCAATGGACGCGGACAGGGTGATTGGCGACCTTGGACAGCGCCGCCTCGACGACGCCCTGAACGGTGCGGGTTCCGTCCTGGATCTGCCAACCCGAGAAACGACTGCCGTCATACTCCACACCCACGGCAATGCGCGTGGCGAGGATGGAGGCAGGGCTGGCGGCCTCCGTCATCAGGACAGCGTGCTGAGCGAACGACTGGCCTTGTAGTGGTTGATCAGGCCGTTGGTCGAGGCGTCGTGACTCGACACCGTGGCGTCGCCGCCAAGCTCGGGCTGAATGACCTTGGCGAGCGCCTTACCGAGTTCGACACCCCATTGATCAAAAGAATTGATGCGCCAGATCACGCCCTGGACGAAGATCTTGTGCTCGTAAAGCGCAATCAGGCTGCCCAGCGTCTTCGGCGTAAGGGATTGGAACAGTATCGTATTGGTCGGCCGGTTGCCCGGGAACAGCTTGTGCGGCAGGATGGCTTCGATTTGGGCCGGGTCCATTCCCGAGAATTCGAGTTCGGCACGCACCTCGGTGACCGTCTTGCCGAGCATCAGCGCCTCGGTCTGGGCAAAGCAATTCGAAACCAGGAGTTCGTGATGGCGACCGACGGGATTGTGGCTCGTCATGGGCAGCAGGAAGTCCGCCGGGATCAGTCGGGTGCCCTGGTGAATAAGCTGGTAAAAGGCGTGCTGACCGTTGGTGCCGGGCTCGCCCCAGATGACCGGACCGGTGTCGTAGTCGACGACATTGCCGTCACGATCGACGCGCTTGCCGTTGCTCTCCATGTCGCCCTGTTGAAAGTAGGCGGGGAAGCGGTGCAGATACTGATCGTAGGGCAGGATGGCATGACTCTGGGCGCCGAAGAAATTAACGTACCAGACGCCGAGCATGGCCATGATAACCGGCATGTTCTGTTCCGGAGGGGCGGTCCGGAAATGCTCGTCCATGGCGTAAGCGCCCTCTAGCAATTCCTCGAACCGGTCCATACCGATCGCAAGCGCGATCGACAGGCCGATGGCGCTCCAGAGCGAATAACGGCCCCCGACCCAGTCCCAGAACGCAAACATATTGGCCGTATCGATACCGAAATCCGCGACAGCCTCGGCATTGGTAGATAGGGCCACGAAATGGCGCGCGATCCATTTGGGATCGCCGGCCGCGTCCAGAAACCAGTTGCGCGCGGTATGGGCGTTGGTCAGGGTTTCCTGAGTCGTGAAGGTCTTGGAGGCGATAATGAACAACGTGGTCTCGGGATGCACCCGGGTCAACACCTCTCTGATATGAGTCGCGTCGACATTGGAAACGAAATGGGTGGTCAGACGATCATGGGCATACGGCTTTAACGCCTCGGTGACCATGACGGGGCCGAGGTCCGAACCACCGATCCCGATATTGACAATGTCGGTGATAGGCTTGCCCGAATAACCATGCCACTCACCGCTACGCACGGCTTCCGTGAACGTCCGCATCTGGTCAAGCACTGCTCGCACCTCGGGCATGACGTCCTCGCCATCGACCTTGATGACACGGCTGCCGCGCTCACGTAGCGCGGTATGCAGGACGGCGCGCCCCTCGGTGAAGTTGATCTTTTCACCCGAGTACATGCGCTCGCGTTCATGCTCGAGCCCGGCCTGACGAGCCAAGTCCATGAGCAGGCCCATGGTCTCCTCAGTGACTCGATTCTTGGAATAATCGAGCAGAATATCCTCGAAGCTCAGGGAAAAGCGATCGAAGCGCCCGCCATCGCGCGCGAACAAGTCGCGCATATGCAGATCCTTAACCTGACCGTGATGGGCCTGCAAGGCCTGCCAGGCGGGTGACTGGGTCAGTTCGGACATGGCTCCCCCTCGATATTCCTGTCGCAAAGCGGCTGCGGGCGCGCACTTTGCATCCTTTTCGATTTGTATAATTGCCAGACTAAGGTCCAGCCCGGAAAAAGTCCATATGCTCCGATGACGGACGCACCCGCGATCAGTAGGCCTCCGAACTGACATCGCTGCCGTCCGCCCCTAGCGTATGGCGCCAGAACTGATCGTCGCGATCAAACAGGCGGTAAGTCCCGCGCGGCCCCCAGCTGCCTGCCGGATAGGTGTTGATGAAGTCACGCTCCATCGACCAGACCTTGAGAATCGGATCGACGACCCGCCAAGCCCATTCGACCTCGTCATAACGCAAGAACAGAGAGTGATCCCCCTTCATGACGTCGAGCAGGAGTTCCTCGTAGGCGTCGACTTCCTCCTCGTTACCCTTGCGATAACTCGCATCCAGACTGATGGTTCGGGTCTTCATCTGCGTCCCCGGTTGCTTGATCTGAATCTCGAGCTTCAGACACTCATTGGGCTGTATCCCAATCAACAGCCAGTTCGGCGTCACGCGCCCCAAATGGGTATCGCGGAACAGATGATGCGGCGGTTCTTTGAAGCGCACGCAGACGGCCGAGCTGGCCTCCGACATGCGCTTGCCGGTGCGCAGATAGAACGGCACGCCACGCCAGCGCCAGTTGTCGATATAGAGCTTGAGAGCGGCATAGGTCTCGGTGATACTGCGCTCGGCAACGCCTTCCTCTTCCAGATAACCCGGCACGGCGCGATCGCCGATCGTTCCGCCCGAATACTGGCCGCGGAAGGCGTGGGCATGAACGGCGCTTTGAGTGATGGGCCGAATCGACTTTAGGACCTTGACCTTCTCGTCGCGCAACGACTCGGCATCCATGAGCGCCGGTGGCTCCATGGCGACCAGGGCCAACAGCTGCATAAGGTGACTCTGCAGCATATCGCGCAGGGCGCCGGAACCTTCGTAATAGTCGGCACGGCCATTGAGGCCGTGGGTCTCGGAATGCGTGATCTGCACATGGTCCACATAGTTGCGGTTCCAGAGCGGCTCCAGCATGAGATTGGCGAATCGGAAGACCAAGATGTTCTGGACCGTTCCCTTGCCGAGATAGTGATCGATGCGATAGAGCTGATGCTCGTCAAGATGTCGCAACAGGGACTGCTGCAGAATCTGAGAACTCAGGAGATCGTAACCGAAAGGCTTCTCGATAACCGTACGCCGCCAACCCTCGTTCTCTTTGAGCAACTCGGCCTCGCCGAGATGACCGATGACCTCGGAAAACTCGGCCGGACGGATCGACATATAAAAAACCATATTGGGCGAGAAAACCGGATCGCTGGCGACCATTTCTCGAAGCCCGACGTAGCTTTGCGGATCGCCCAGATCACCCCGGTGATAATAGAGGCGCTTACTGAAATCCCCGAACGCGGCCTCATCGACCCCTCCAGGATACTTGTCCTCGAGCATCCCGCGCACGTCCTTGATCCATTCGTCACGCCCCCAGGGACGACGACCGAAGGCAAGGATCGTCATCTTCTCGGGTAGACGATCGTTGCGGTGCAATGAGAAAAGCGACGGCATGAGTTTGAGACGGGAAAGATTTCCTGTCGCGCCGAAGATCACGAGAGTACAGGGATCCATGATGATTACTCCTTGGCATCCTGCATGGCATGGCCACCGAATGCATTACGCATGACTGATAACACCCGATTGCCGTAACTTTCGCTGTCCTGACTCGCAAAACGCATTTGCAGGGCCAGCGAAATCACCGGGGCAGGAACACCCTGCTCGATCGTTTCCATGACGGTCCAGCGTCCCTCCCCGGAATCCGGGACGAAAGGCGCGATGGAGGTAAGTTTCTGATCATTGCCCAGGGCATCGGCCGTCAAATCGAGCAGCCAACTCTGCACCACCGAACCATGCCGCCAAAGCTCGGAGATCTGCGCCAGATCCAGACCGAATTCATCCTTGGAGCGTAACAACGCGAAACCCTCGGCATAGGCCTGCATGAGACCGTACTCGATACCGTTATGGATCATCTTGACGAAGTGCCCGGAGCCAACAGGGCCAACATGCGCCCACCCACGATCCGCGGCAGGAGCCAGCACTTGCAGGACCGGCGTAATGGTCTCGATATGGCGTTTCTCTCCACCCACCATAAGGCAGTAGCCGTTTTCAAGTCCCCAGACCCCGCCCGAAGTGCCTGCATCCAGAAAACCGATACCGGACTGCGCAAGGATCGCGCTACGACGCTGAGAGTCATGGTAGTTGGAATTGCCGCCGTCGATGACGATATCGCCGTTTGACAAGCGCCGCTCAAGTTCCTTGATGACCTTCTCCGTGGGGCTTCCGCTCGGAACCATGATCCATACGATCTTGGGCGTATCCGGTGCTTCGAGCTTCTTGAGCGCCCCGGAAATCGTGGGCGCGTTGATCATCCCTGTCTCTTCGGTGAGCGCACTCCGGACATCCGCGTCAGGATCGAACCCGACGACCTCGATGCCACCCTGGCGCAGTCTACGCACCATGTTTCCGCCCATTTTTCCAAGGCCAATCATTGCAAGTCTCATAAAGCCTTCAACCCCTCATTAAATACGTCAATTTGTGCATTACCGGTAAAGCTCGGTTAGGAGCAAAAATCCCAGACCAATAACCCTAGGAAATTCCGGTTTCATTCCACGCCCGGTCCAGGCATACAGCCGTCTTATACATCGAAGACCTCTTCATAACAAGCCGACGGACCGGGAATCGGAAGGCCCCATGGATAAAGCGGGCAACTGGCGCTGGATCACCGTAATCGGCTATTATCCCTTCGACAATTCACTTTTCGGAACCTCTGATTAACGCATGAACGAACGTCAAACGCGACTAAAGGGCCTTTTCTGTGTCGCAGATATTGCCAATCGTTTCACTAATGGCAGCGCACATACCTGTGGACCTTTATTGATCACGGACCGTTCCGCCCATGAGTTAATCGGAGGTTCCTTTACTTAACGGCCGTCGGGCCATCCGGCTTAGTCGGCTGAAGCGGATGGATTATTTGGCCCCCGGATTGCGTCTCAGTGGCGGATCTGCGCACAAGATTATCGTAGAGGATTTGGCTTGATGACCTTGATATCGGATCGATTGACCGCAGCCCGCCGTAAGGGCGAAGCAGGTACAGTCGGGCCATTGGGCATCATCCTTCCCACTTGGAGCAGCTAAATATGTCGGTCGAAAGAATCCTTTTCGCCTCCAGCGAGGCGTATCCACTGATAAAGACGGGCGGACTCGCCGATGTCTCATCCAGCCTGCCCGCCGAGCTCAGCGCCCAGGGCAAGGATGTCCGCCTGATCCTACCCGCCTACAGATCAGTCATCGAGTCCGACTATGGGCCATGGATCAACCGCGCCCAGGTCGCGCTCCCAGGTAGCAGCCACAAAGCGGAAATCCTCGAAGGCCGCCTGCCCGGAACGGATGTCTCGACCTATTTGCTATATGCCCCGGAATATTTCGATCGTAACGGCGGCCCATACGGTGACGCTTCCGGCCAAGAATGGCCCGATAATGCGGAACGCTTCGCGGCCTTCTGTTACGCGATCGCGGCTATTGCCAACGGCGCCGTACCGGAAATCTCCTGGCGCCCGGATGTGGTGCACTGCAACGACTGGCAGACAGGACTGGTGCCGGCTCTGCTTGCCGACCAGCCGAACCGCCCTGCAACGATTTTCACCATTCATAACCTAGCCTATCAGGGCCTGTTTCCCCTTGAAACATTCAAGAAGCTTGAACTTCCCGACCACCTTTGGTCGCTGGATGGTGTGGAGTTTCATCATCAGCTGAGCTTCATCAAGGGCGGCTTGGTCTACAGCGATATCCTGACGACGGTCAGCCCAACCTATGCAAAAGAGATCACCACCGAACACTTTGGATGCGGACTGGACGGGCTGCTGCGCGGCAAAGGCGACCGCCTCGTGGGTATCTTGAACGGGGCCGACTACAGTCAGTGGGATCCTGCTCAAGACGCTCATCTGGCAAGTTCATACGACCCCGACACACTGGACGCGAAAGCGGCCAACAAGCGGGCGCTCCAACACTATTTCGACCTCCCTGAAGACCCGACCATCCCGGTCGCGGGGATGGTCGCACGCATCGCCCATCAAAAAGGACTGGACCTTGTGCTCGCGTCCCTGGACGAGATCCTATCCCGACCACTGCAGCTTGCCGTCCTCGGCAGTGGCGACAAGACCCTCGAAGCGGAACTGCTTAGTGCACGCGAAAAGTATCCCGGACGTATCGGGATCAATATCGGCTATAAGGAAGCGCTTTCCCATCAAATCGAAGGCGGCGCGGATATGTTCCTGATGCCATCCAGGTATGAGCCTTGCGGCCTCAACCAAATCTACAGCCTCCGTTACGGCACACCGCCGATCGTACACAATACCGGCGGACTAGCCGACACCGTCGTCGACACTACCGCAGAGACCCTATCCGACGGTACGGCCACGGGCTTCGTGTTTCATGAACCTACCGCCAAGGCCTTGGGATTGGCGATCGGCCGCGCGGTGGACCTCTTTCACGAACGCGAGACATGGCGACAAGTTATGCGCACGGGCATGGCCCAAGACTTCAGTTGGCGAAACAGCGCCCAGGCCTATTGCGAACTCTATGAAAAGGCCCGTGCCCGCTCAGTTTAAACCAGGTGCTCATTCATTTACCCTAATTACGGAAATCCCCACTTTCACTCATGGCCAACGACAAAAAACTTCGCACACGAGTCAAGCTGCTCGGCAACGTCCTCGGTAACATTCTTCGCTCCCAGGCAGGCGGACGCGTTTATGTCGCTGTTGAGGCGCTTCGCAAGGGTTACGTCAGCCTTCGCAAGAAGGACTCGCCGGCCAGACGAGAACAGCTCGCCCGACTGATCAAAAAGACAGACCATGTCACCCTGACCCATATTGTCCGAGCCTTCAGCACCTATTTCAGCCTCGTCAATATCGCCGAAGAGGATTTTCTCCACCAGGAGCGCCGCCGGATGTTGCTTGAGGGTACCGCATGGCGCGGCGGATTCCGGGACACTTTGAGCGAGTTTCTGTCCGACGGGATCGATGCCGAGCAAATGCAGTTCATGCTCGACAGGCTGAGCTACGTACCGGTAATCACGGCCCACCCGACAGAGGCCAAACGCCACACCATCATGGAGATGCATCGTCGCATCTTCGAAACAGGAAAGCTGCTCGACAGCCGCAACATCACGGCCGATCAGCGCGCCCGTCTCACCGACATGCTCGAGGCCCAGGTCCAGACCCTCTGGAAGACGGACGAAGTGCGCAGCCAACGCCCCGATGTCGGCGGTGAAATCCGGCACAGCATCTATTATTTCCAGGACAGCCTGTTCCGCGCCGTTCCGGAGATGTACAAAAATTTTGAGATTTCGGCACGCAGCATCTACGGCGTCGAGGAAGACGGTTCGCCCCGAATCCGAGTCCCGTCCTTCCTGCAATTCGGTTCCTGGGTCGGCGGCGATCGCGACGGCAACCCCAACGTTACGCCGACGACGACGGCCATGGCCGTCCGCCTCTACGCGACCACGATCATCAAGGAGTACATTCCGCGCATCAAGGAACTCAGCAACATCCTGACCTTTTCAGACCAGCTCTGCCAACCCAGCGAGGCCTTCTACGAATCACTGAATGCCGACGAACCGCTGAGCGATCAGGTCTTTTCGGATAACCCGATACGTTTTCGCCACGAACCTTACCGGCGCAAGCTCTATTTCATCCACTACCGTCTCGGCGAACTCTTGAGATATCTCGAGGCCCGTATGGCGGATGAGGACATCGTCCGTCCCACCGCGGCCTACAAGGATGAGGACGAACTGATTCGGGACCTGTACCTGATCCGCGACTCTTTGCGTTCGCACGGCGATACCAACACAGCGAATATGGAGCTACAGGATCTGATCCGTCTGGTCGAGACCTTCGGCTTCTATCTCGTGCGCCTCGATGTACGCCAGGAATCGACGCGTCACAGCGAAGCTGTCGCCGAAATCCTGTCCGCCAGCCTTGGTATCGATTACGAAGAACTCGCCGAGGAGAAACGCGTCGCACTGCTGGCCGAACATATCGCCGGCGTAGACATAGACTTCGAACGCTCCGCCCTGTCGGAACCGAGCCGTGAAACCATCGAAGTCTTCGAGGTCATGGCGACGATGATGGAAGAGACCAGCCCGCGCGCCTTCGGCAGTTATGTCATCTCCATGACACACAATACCAGTCACATCCTTGAGGTGATCTGGCTGGCGCGTCTTGCCGGTCTGGTCGGTGGCAACGCCGGGGACCGCTACTGCCAAATTCGGGTTTCACCGCTGTTCGAGACGGTCGAGGATCTGGCGCATATCGTGCCTGTCACCAAGCACCTGCTCGATTGCGAGATCTATCGGGACCTCATTCGCACCGTCGGCAACACGCAAGAAATCATGCTCGGCTATTCCGACTCCTGCAAGGACGGAGGCATCCTGGCCTCGTCATGGGGACTCTACCGGGCCCAACAGAAAATCATGGCGCTCATGTCCGAATACGGCGTCGAATGCTGCCTGTTCCATGGCCGCGGCGGCACCATCGGCCGGGGCGGCGGCCCTACCCACGAGGCCATTCTGTCTCAGCCGCACGGTACCGTTCGGGGCCGGATCAAGGTCACCGAACAAGGCGAGATGGTCTACTACAAATACAGTAACCGTGAGACTGCGGCCTATGAACTGGGCGTGGGCATCACGGGACTGCTCAAGGCCAGCCGCTGCCTGATCGAGGAGCCCCCCGAAATCAACCCTGCCTTTACGGAGATCATGGATGAGCTGGCGAACGAAGGCGAACGCTATTACCGAGACCTCGTCGATCGTACGCCGGGATTTTTGGATTATTTTTATGAGGCCACGCCTGTCCAGGAGATCGGCCTGCTAAACATGGGTTCTCGACCGAGTCACCGCAAACGCAGCGATCGTTCGAAGTCCTCGATCCGAGCCATTCCGTGGGTCTTCGGGTGGGCGCAGTCCCGCCATACAATGCCGGCCTGGTATGGAATCGGCCATGCCTTGAATGTGTGGAGACAACGTCATCCGGATAAGGCCCATATTCTGCAAGAAATGAACGCTGAATGGCCTTTTTTCCGGGCATTGCTCAGCAACACCCAAATGGCCCTGTTCAAATCGGACATGACCATCGCCGAGGTCTATGCATCGCTCTGCGAGAATCAGGAACTGGCGAAACGAATACACAGCACCTTCAAGGAGGAACTCGAGCTCAGTGAGACCTTGATCCTCGAGATCGTCGGCGCCAGGGAGCTGCTCGAGGAAAACCCGACCCTGGCGCTGTCACTGACCCGCCGCGCGCCTTATCTCGACCCATTGAATCACATCCAGGTCACCCTGATTGAGCGCTACAGGAATCCAGATTATCCTGACAGGGATGCTTGTCTTGATCCGCTATTGCGCACCATCAATGCAATCGCGGCAGGCATGCGCAACACCGGATAAGCGGCTTATCGAACAGGGGATGCCACACTGGAAAACCGGGAGTTCGGTGTTATACTTCGCGCGCATTTAGGGTACTGGATAAGCTCAGAGGAAGACCCAGTTCATTTTCCTATTGGGTGCCTCTAAAAACTCGATCAAGCTGATGATGGCAAGGCGTAAACGGGCGAAAAAGCGCAGTTTACACGGCGTTTGCTGCTTCCCAGCCCCGCATTTGAGCGCGTTTACAACACAGCCAGC
>Ga0114931_10002813_pt1 | contig 22126 bp, 20 predicted proteins | sample 2SBtaG_FD_89579 | JGI IMG/M metagenome (GOLD analysis project Ga0114931, IMG submission 89579) | Deep subsurface microbial communities from Kolumbo volcano to uncover new lineages of life (NeLLi) - 2SBTROV14_V59a metaG | ecosystem: Environmental > Aquatic > Marine > Volcanic | place: Kolumbo... | reverse complement strand
GGTGACCTTGCTGTGGTCGAAGTTAGCCGGTATCCAGCCGCGGGTGGAGTGGCAGGAGTCACACTGCGCGGTGGTAGCGATATGGGTGCTGTTCTTGCCGGTGGCGGTACGGCCATCGTGGCAGCTGGAACAGGAGCCGGTGACCTTGCTGTGGTCGAAGTTAGCCGGTATCCAGCCGCGGGTGGAGTGGCAGGAGTCACACTGCGCGGTGGTAGTGATATGGGTGCTGTTCTTGCCGGTGGCGGTACGGCCATCGTGGCAGCTGGAGCAGGCCCCGGTGACCTTGCTGTGATCGAAATGCGCTGGCACCCAGCCAGCGGTCGTGTGGCAGGAGTCGCACTGCGCGGTGGTAGCGATGTGGGTGCTGTTCTTGCCGGTAGCGGTGTGGCCATCGTGGCAGCTGGAGCAGGCCCCGGTGACCTTGCTGTGGTCGAAGCCGGTGGCCGGTATCCAGCCACGGGTGGAGTGGCAGGAGTCACACTGCGCGGTGGTAGCGATATGGGTGCTGTTCTTGCCGGTGGCAGTACGGCCATCGTGGCAACTGGAACAGGAGCCGGTGACCTTGCTGTGGTCGAAGTTAGCCGGTGTCCAGCCGCGGGTGGAGTGGCAGGAGTCACACTGCGCGGTGGTAGCGATATGGGTGCTGTTCTTGCCGGTGGCGGTACGGCCGTCGTGGCAGCTGGAGCAGGCCCCGGTGACCTTGCTGTGGTTGAAATGAGAAGGCGACCAGGCATGGGTGCTGTGGCAGCTATCGCACTGCGCGGTGGTGGCGATGTGGGTGCTGTTTTTGCCAGTAGCGGTACCGCCGTCATGACAGCTGGCACATGAGCCGGTGATATCGCGGTGATCGAATACCGCTCCGGAGAAACTCGAAGTGCTATGGCAGTCATCACAACGGTTGCTGCTGCGGATATGGCGGTTGTTTTTGCCGGTGGCGGTACGGCCGTTGTGACAACTGTCGCAGCTGCCGATGACATCCACATGGTCGACGCGAGAAGCAGGTTTCCAGGCATACATAGTATGACAGTCGGCGCAATTGGCAGAGGATTCAATATGGTTGCGGGGCTTGGCTTGTGCCTTTACCCGCGATGAGCGGGTATGGCAGCTGGCACAGCGTTTTTGTGTGCCTTTGAAGATGCCGCGCTGGTGACAACTTTCGCACTTAACCCGTGCATGACCACCGGTCAGGGGGAAGCCGGTCATAAAGTGATCAAAGCGTTTATTGACCTGAGGGGCTGCCTGTACGCTGCCGGCGAGAAACAGCGCCATGATCAGGGCGATGAGTATATTCCAGAGAAATCCTTTCTGGCTGGGGGATGATTGTTGGTTATTTGCCATATTGGATTGCAGGGACATAGGAGTTCTCCCTTGGAATAACGTATTTGAGTGATTAAATGGTTGCATGTGAATGTCAGCGAATAAATGTTATGTGATCGAATGCATCGGTGTTGTGACAACGCTCGCAATGCCGCCCGAAACCTCCTTGATGTGGATCGTCACTACCATGGCAGCTACCGCAGGTTGGAGATAAATGAATCTTGTCCTTGACCGGCCACTTGTGACAGTCGATACAGGCGACTTTCTTATGGGCGCCAGTGAGCTTGTAATCCGTCTGGGTGTCGTGATCGAAGCGCCACAGGTCCCAGCCATTGGGGTTGTGGCACTGTTCGCAATGAGGTCCCAGGGTTCTTTTATGGATATCATCTGCCTGGTGGCAACGATTGCATGCCAGGGCGGCCCCTTTGTAGGCCGGGTCAAGATGGCACTCTTCGCAAGGGGTGGCCGCATGCAGTCCGATGAGTGGAAAGCGGGTCAGGCCATGGTCGAAGACCACCTTCTTCCCCCAGCCTCGCTCATTATGGCAACGCGTGCATTTTTTACCTTCCTGGCCGTGATGCACGTCATCAGGCTGATGACAGGAAAAACAGTCGCTGGATAATTTCTCTTTATAGAGATTCCCCTGATGGCAGGCGTCACAGCGGACTTTTTTATGTTGGCCATGCAGCGGGTAATCCGTATCCTTATCGTGGTTAAAACGGGGTTTTTTCCAGCTACGGGTGTTATGGCAGTCCTGGCATTTTTTGCCATAGCGTCCGCGGTGCTCATCATCATTATGATGGCAACTGGTGCACAACTTGCCGGGTTTCTTTTTATAGATATCGTCGTTGTGGTGGCAGTCTTCGCAGCCCAGCTTGGCATGCTTGCCAGTCAGTCGGTATTTGGTGTCTTTATCGTGATTAAAGTGGGTCTTTTTCCAGTCTTTGGCACTATGACAATCCTGGCATTTATGCCCGTAATGGTTGTTGTGCTCATCGTCCAGGCGATGGCAGTCATAGCAGATCTTCGTGACCTTTTTGTACTGTTCACGCGGATGGCAGCTGTTGCAGGCCGTCTTGCGATGTTTCCCCTTGAGGGGGAAGTCCGTTTTATCATGATCGAAGCGCGCCTTGGTCCAGCGTTGTTCGTTGTGGCATTTCTGGCATTTTTTCCCCAGCCGGCCACGGTGAATATCTTTTTTCTTATGACAGCTGTAGCAGTCTGAGGGGCTTTCACGGTAGCGGTGTCCCTGTTTATGACAACTGGCACAGGGGATGATAGTGTGGGCGCCCTGAAGCACAAAATCGGTGTGTTTGTGGTTGAAGGTCTCCCGGTCTAGCCTGACGATATCAGCCGAGCGCCCCTTGTGGTCGGTATGGCAGCGTTTGCACTCGCCATCCGCGATACCCGTGATGCGGCCATGGTAGCCCTGTTTCCGGGTGATATCTCTGGCCACTTTCTTGTGACAATCCAGACACAGACGACTTTGTTTTAGTTTGCTGAACTGGGCATGGCACTTGCTGCAGTTGGACTCATATTTGGCGTGTCCCTTGATCAGTTCACCCGGCATCATCAGCGTCTTGATACTGCCGTAGGCGCTGCCTGCGGATGACAGCAGCATCAGGGCGAGCATAACGGGCAGCCAGGGTCCGGTGTGAGCATTCATAGGGATCGGGTCGGTGTTGGTTAGTGTCTGCAGGCCCTAGTAGGCATGTACCGCATAGACATGAATAAGCCCGGAGATGATCATCATCAGAAAGAGTGGTAGATGTAGTACATGCCACAGGGAGAACAGTCGATCATAGAAGCCGAGCTCGGCGATCTTGCGGGTCACGGCGAGGTATTTTCTCAGATGCCGGCGTAATGCCCGATAGTGCCGGCGAAATTCTCTGGCTGGCCAGTTTTGACGTTGGGCCTCGCGTTGCAGTGCCCGCTTCATGATCCGGCGCAGCCGGAAATGATAGCGGCGACTCAGCAGGGTGAAGCGGACAACATGCAGGGCGCTGCCCAGGATGCCCTTATGCTCCGCCAGCGAAGCCTGTTCGATCTTCTTTAACATCGTCTGCAGGTGGCTGTTCAGGGGTATCTCATCGGAGAGTTCGCCTCTACTGATCCGGGTGGCCTGTCCCAGTTCTTTAAGCGTCGCCTTGCCGCCATAGAGGCCAAAGTGAATTTTCTTGTAGAAATATCGCCCGATCAGGCCACTGGAGGCCACCAGAAGCATGCAAAAGAGGGCTACATTACTGTTCAGGGAGCCCAGGTGATAATTGGCGTGGAAAATGATACATACCGGGCCGATGACCCCGAAAATCATGTGGGTCCGAAACCAGTATTTTATCGGGCCGAGACGATGCATGCTGCGCAGTTTCTTGCGCAGGGGATAGAGTAGCAAGAGCAGCATCAGCACGCTGCCGATGATGCCCAGGGCATAACCGGCGCCGGATTCGGCTGTCAGCATGGTTTCTTCCTGGTTCTGCCAGCCGGCGTAAAGCAGGGCGATCACGGTCAGGCTGAATAATAAGGGCCCCAGTCCCGAAGTTTGGCTCTGCCGTTGTTTTTTTCTGCTGGTAACTTTTGCTGCCGGTGCATCCTCAACAGGGAGGCTTACTTCATTCAATCCCATGATGGACTCCTGATTCTGCGCCTTGGTTTCTCTGCATCTTCAATGCCGCCAAATTTAGATAACCATATGTAATACATATAAAATATTATTATTTTCCTGTATTGGCCAGTGTATATATCGACCGATATAAAAATTTATTTGGGAAATATATCCCATATTATTAAAATATTTCCTGTATCATTGCAAGCAATCGTTCACTGTGCGGGAACTTTTAGCATGGTGGCCGACGTTGTAGAAAAGCGGACAACTGGCCGCCATTATTATTGCCCGGATGTACCATCGCCGTATGTTTAACGGCAGAATGACTGATTTTGTTTCCATCGGATGTGAATCAGGCTTTTTGAAGCGAGATTAAAACCCATGAATAATCTGAAATTGTTGATCTATTTCACACCTATGGCGCTGATCTGGCTGGCCTATGTGCTCCTGCACGCGCGGGCGTAGAAGCAGAGCCGGGCCATTCAGGAAGAGGCCCGCCAGGCCGGACTGACGGAACCGGCCTCACTACACCCGGTGATCGACGCCAGCCAGTGCATCGGCTGTGCTTCCTGCATCACTGCATGCCCGGAGAGCAAGCACAAGGTATTAGGCTTGATCGGCAACAAGGCGCAGTTGATCAATCCAACCTCCTGCATCGGCCATGGCGCCTGTAAGGATGCCTGTTCTGCGGATGCCATTAGCCTGGTATTCGGTACCGAGAAGCGGGGTGTGGACATCCCCTTCGTCAGCCCTGAATTCGAGACCAATGTCCCCGGTATCTATATCGCCGAGGAACTGGGGGGCATGGGTTTGATCCGCAATGCGGTGGAACAGGGGCGCCAGGCAATGGCCTCTATCAAGAAACGGGGCGCTCATGCCAGTGCCGGCCAGCTGGATGTGATGATCATTGGGGCAGGGCCTGCGGGTTTTTCCGCCTCGCTGGGTGCCATGCAGCATCAGCTGCGATATGTGACTATCGAACAGGATTCACTGGGGGGGGCGGTTTTCCAGTTCCCTCGTGGCAAGGTCGTGATGACGGCCCCGGTGGAGTTGCCGGTGTACGGCCAGATCAAGCTGCGGGAGACCAGTAAGGAGGCCTTGTTGGCCATGTGGAAGGAGATCGAGGCCCAGACCGGGGTGCAGATCAACTATCATGAACGCATGGAGCGCATCAGCCGCACCGACAATGGTTTTGTGGTCAAAACTTCGAAGGATAGCTACGAGACCCGCAATATACTGTTATGTATTGGCCGGCGGGGTACACCGCGGAAGCTGGGTGTCCCTGGAGAGGAACAGCCGAAGGTGGTCTACCGTCTGATCGATCCTGAGCAATATCGGGGCCAGCATGTGCTGGTGGTGGGCGGAGGTGACAGTGCCCTGGAGGCGGCTACCAGTATTGCAGCAGAGCCGGGGACCACAGTCACCATTGCCTACCGTTCGGAGGCCTTTTCCCGTGCCAAGGAAAAAAACCGCCAGAAGATCAGGGAGGCCGCCGAAGCCGGGCGGCTGCAGGTGCTGATGAAATCCCGGGTTAAGGAAATTACCCCGGACAGGGTGATGATCGATCACGATGGCAAGCAGGTGGATATTCCCAATGATGGGATGATTGTCTGCGCCGGTGGTATTCTGCCCACCCCTTTATTGAAGGAAATCGGCATTGAGGTTGAGACTAAATATGGCACCGCCTGAACGCCATGCCGTCTAGGGAATGTTTGATTAATTCGTCACCCCGGCGCCGGGGTGACGGTAAGGCAATTAATCAGGGATTCCCTGGGTTAGGAAGTCTGTGGCGGCTGCAGTTATGTCTGCTGATGCTGGCCTATTGCGTTACGGCGACAGCAGCTTCCATGGATGAGGTCAAGGCGGCCTTTCGGGTTCGGGATTACTCTCAGGCGGCCAGCCTGTTGCAGACCCTGGCCCGCCATGGCAATGCGGAGGCACAATATCAGCTTGCCAGCCTGTTGCGCTCGGGACGGGGGGTGGCTAAGGATCATCAGGCTGCCTTCCGTTGGCTACAGAAGGCAGCGCGCCAGGGACATGCCAAGGCCCAGTACAATCTGGGTATCATGTATGAAAAGGGCTGGGGCACCCCGGTGAACGAGGCACAGGCACGTCACTGGTTTCAGCAGGCGGCGGACCAGGGACATCCCATGGCCCTGGCAAAGCTTGGCAAGACGGGGCGGCAGGGTGCACGACCCCGCCAGGAGTCTGCGCAGCAGTCTAGCCGCGGCCACATTGATCCACAGGCAGCCTTGCGCTGGGCAGTGCGCAAGGGTAAACGCAATAAAGTGCGGCAGCTGTTGCAGGATAAGCGGCTCGCCCTGGATGTCACAGACCGGTATGGCAGAACGGTCCTGTTCGACGCGGTAGAGCAAGGGGATAGTATGGTACTTGCGCTGCTGTTGCAGCATCATGCGCCAGTCAACCTGCAGGATGAGTACGGCGATACCCCCCTGCTGATCGCCACCCGAACCCGGCGCCCGACGATAATCCGCAAGCTGTTGGCTGCCGGGGCAGCGATTGATGCCCGGGATATTAACGGGAATAGCGCGTTGATCATCGCCGCTTCGCGGGGATTTGATGATTTAGTCAAACTGCTGCTCGCCCATCGGGATCAGGTTAATCTCCACAACAAAAAAGGCTGGACGGCCTTGCAGTATGCAAGTGCCGGCAAGTCTGTTGATAGTATTGCTGCCCTGAAGGCGCATGGTGCCCGTCTTCCGGGGCGGGAGAAAAATGGTGGCAGGAAGCGCGCTTTGGTGGCGCTGGAGGCAATGAGTACCAGAAGATCGGCAGGTAGTGGCGCTGCGGAGGAACGGGCGCCCTATGCCGACTGGCCCGTTCTGATGTTGGCTGCCTGGCGGGGTCAGACGGATGCGGTCAAGGTTCTGCTGGCCAGGAAAGTCGCTGTTGATGCGCGTGATCCTGATGGCTTTACTGCGCTGATCCGCGCCGCCTGGCGCGGTTATACCGGGATTGTTCGTTTACTGCTGGCGGCGGGAGCAGATCCCGGTGCAGCACAAGCGACAGGGAAGACCGCCCTCATGTGGGCAGCGGAGGCCGGTCATCCCGCTACGGTCAAGGTACTGCTGGCGGCAGGTGTCCGGGTCGCCAGGCAGCAGCACAATGGTGATGATGCCCTGATGCTGGCGGTACGCGAAGGGCGTTTGCAAACGGTACCATGGCTGTTGGCAGCAGGTGCTGATGCCAATGAAGCCCGGCCGGACGGAGAGACGGTCCTGATGATGGCCGCCCAGGCGGGCAACAGCCAGATGCTCACGCTGCTACTGAAACGGGGTGCGCGGCTGGATAAGGCAGACAGGCAGGGTCACACGGCCCTGTGGTATGCCGCCAACCAGGGCAGGCTGGCGGCCGTGAAGGTCCTGTTAAAACATCATGCCAGTCTGGAACGTCGTGATGCCGAAGGCAATACCCCTTTGTTACGGGCGGTGACACAGGGCCATGCGGAGATTGTAATCAGCCTGGTTAAGGCCGGCGCCAATGTGGATGTTCGCTCTCAGGTAGGAAATACGCCCCTGATGCTTGCGGCTGACCGGGGTTATATCGCCATCGTGGTGTGCCTGCTGGCCAGTGGTGCACAACTGAACTTACGCAATAACCTGGGCAATACGGCCCTGTTGCTGGCGGTATCCAGCGGGCACCTGAAAACGGCACGGGCCTTGCTGGAAGGCGGCGCCAATCCCAATCTCAGAAACAAACAGCGGGAACAGGCACGTACCGTGGCAGCGGCCGCCGGCCGCAATGACCTGGTGCAGCTGATCGATACTTACCGTAAGCAGCACAAAGGTTTTCTCGGTTTGTTTTAGCGGAGCTATACCTGATTCTTTGGGGTTTCGGCTGCTTAAGCAGTCAGCAGTTGCTCCGCATCCGAGGCCCACTTGACCGCCTCCCGATAGATATCCGGAAGGGCGAGGCGGTGCGCCTCCGGGCACTGGATTTCGTTCCACTGGCCGCGCTCGTAGGCCAGGATGAGCTGCAGGATGTCCGCATAGATCCCTTCTTGTGCCAGTAGGGCCTCACTGATCTCTGTTGCCACGGGGATGGATGCCAGCAGTTCTTCCATGGGGGAATCCATAATGGCATCCAGGCTGGAAAACAACCCGCTCATGAAAGCCATGCCCTGGTTGCCGGCACCGCTGTAGTTGGCAAAGAGTTCACACATTTTTGCCCGGATCAGTGCGGTGACAAACAACTCACTGGGTTTGTCGTCCACGTTGACCAGCGCCATCATGCTGGCCCAGTTCTTGATTTCACTGAGTCCCAGGAAGACGATAGCGTGGTGGATGGATTCGATTTTGTTACGCAGAGAGAAGGCCGCCGAGTTGATGTAGCGCAGCAGTCGGTAGCTGAGCGTGATATCCTGACTGATGATTTTTTCCAGTTCAATGATGGCGATATCCGGGGCCTGAAGTTTTGCCAGCATCTGCAGGGTATTCATGTGGTTGACCGGGATGCGCCGTCCTTTCAGCGTCTTGGGACGGCTGAGGAAGAAGCCCTGATAATAATCGAAGCCAAGTTGCTTGCAGGCTTCGAATTCCTCATGGGTTTCGACTTTTTCAGCCAGCAGCTTGACCTGAAACGGCCGCAGGCTGGCGACATATTCCCCTAACTCTGCCCTGCTAATGGCCAGGATGTCGATTTTGATGATATCGGCAAGCCTGATGAGGGGGAGCATTTTCTCCTGGTAGATAAAATCGTCCAGGGCGATGACGTAGCCATTTTCCTTGAGTGTCCTGATGCTGCTGACCACTTCTTCGTCGACCTCGATATCCTCGAGGACTTCCAGCACCAGCTGCTCGTTAACCGGCGGAATGAGCGCGTGGTTGAGAATAAAGTTGCGGGTCAGGTTGACGAAGGCCTTATGCTTGCCGACCAGTTCACTCAGCCCGATTTCTATGAAGCTGTTATAGAGTACCTGGGAGGTGGCGGTGTCGCCATCGCCGTCAAGCGTGCCGGCGGTGTGGGTGTCCTGGGGGCGGTAGAGCAATTCATAACCGATGACATTCAGCTTGCTGTCATAGATCGGTTGCCTGCCTATGTAGTAATGTAGCATATTGCAGTATCAGCCAAGTCATATCCTGCCGGTAGAACTTCCCTGCCCTTCAGGCCACTTCCGGAATAGATTCAGAAGTTTCTTACTTATTCTTTCGGCGCTGTGAGGGCTTATCTTTAGTGTCAGCCTGGGTTATTCTGCCGCTTCAGTGGACGGGCTTTCCTTGTCATCAGGAATGGCTGCCTTCCGCAATGCCGTGCGCATGCTTTCATCAAGTATTTTAACGTCTATTCCCTGCTGCGCCAGGACAAAGGCGGCGGTGGCGGCGCGCCGGCTGATGTCGCTGCAGATGATATAGTTTTTGCGTTTCTCCAGCAGGAAGGCGCATTGCCGTAGTGTCTTCAGCGGGATATTGATGCTGCCGCCCAGGTGTCTTTTCCGGAATACGCCGCTGCTGCGGATATCCAGCAGGACGGCGCCCCGGGTCTGCAGGCGGAGCAGGCGGCTAAAAGGAATCCATTTGATGAACGGCCGGACCAGCAAGGTCAGGAACTCTCCCTTGGAGAGACGTAACAGGCGACCGTTTTCCAGCATGGTAATGGTGCTGTCATGACGATCATGGGAGATCAGGGCACCTTCGCCGAAGCCGTCTCCCGCTTCCAGTTCCGCCAGTATGGCGGGACGCCTGCACTTGCCGCTGTGACGACTGACGCGGGCGCGTACCGCGGCAATCAAATAATAATCATCGCCGGGATCGCCTTCCCGAATGATGGTTTCACCGGCGCAGGCCGTGATTTCAGTCAAGCGTTTCCTCAATACCTGCAGATGGGGTCTGGGCAGGCGGGAAAAAAGTGGCGAGGTCAGCGCCGGTGACAGTGGCCTGTCATTTGCTGCCGGGTCAGCGGCACTTCCGTCATTGTTGGTCTGATTGCATTGCAGCAATTCATCCAGTATTGCGCTGTCGATGCTGAGTACTGTGACGCTGGTACTGGCCAGTGCGGTGAGTCGTCGTGGCTGGCCCGGGGCAATGGGGCAATGGGCCTCCGGGCTATCGGCCCTGAGCATGCTGGAGGGTTCCCCATCGGTAATCAGGGCCAGTTGTCCGGAGAGCAGAAAGTGCGTTTTCTGGTCCCTCTGGTGCTGGTTAAACAGACGGTGTCCGGGAGGAAAGCGCTCGACACTGGCCTGTCTGATGACTTCATCAAGCAGGGTGGGTGTGAGTGTGCTTAGGGGGGTGAACCGGTTCAGGTGGTTCTCATCGATGAGCTGTTGCGCCGCGCCCATGGGGGTCCTCTTGTCAGGGTGATCTTCTTCCTTTATGTAACGGCGGCGGCGGTCTTTCCTTTATCCAGTCAGTACAACTGCGCAAACCAGGCGAATCAGTCGGGCGGCCCATTAGACAGACACCGTGAAAACCAGGCGGACAGCAGGGCGATCTCTTCCTGACAGATCTCATGCCCCATGGGGTATTCATGCCAGTCGACTGTATAGCCCTCCTTTTCCAGTTGCTGCCGACTGCGGCGGGCCAGGGCAGGGGGCACAATGCTGTCTTCAGAGCCCTGCACCATCAGAATGGGCACCTGACGGTTGGCGGGATGCTTCTCTCCGGCCAGGTGGTGCGGTAGTGGGAGGTAAGTGGACAGGGCGGCGATGCCACCCAGTGCCTGCGGGTAACGCAGGCCGCTATGAAGGGCCATGGCGCCGCCCTGGGAGAAGCCTGTCAGGATGATGGCATGTGCCGGGATACCCCGTGCCCGTTCGTGCTCGATCAGTGTCGTGATCAGCTGCTGTGACGCCTGGATGCCGTGTTCATCTTCACGGGCAGTGAATTCACCGCTGCGGATATCATACCAGGCGCGCATCACCACCCCGCCATTGAGCGTGACCGGTCGTTTCGGGGCATGAGGGAAAATGAAGCGTATGGCACACTGCGGCGGCAGCTGCAGATACGGGATCAGGGGGACGAAATCGTTGCCATCGGCACCCAGGCCATGTAGCCAGATGATGCTGGCGGTAGCCGGTGTCTGTGGTTCGATTTCTACAGCAGGTACAGGTTTTAGTGGCATGTTCTTTCTGGTGCTGGAAAACGTCGATTTTTTGGGTTTCCTGCGGGGAAGCGTTTATACTTTTACTTCCAACAGCAAGGCCCTGGCATGATAACACGCAGATTGTACCTGAAGCTCGGAATCCTGGCGCTTTGCCTGGCGCTCGTCTTGCTGACAGCTTGCGGGCAGAAGGGCGATCTCTATCTGCCTGATCAGCACGCCACTGCCCGGGCCGGCCACGTGCCTCACTACCATCAGCTCAGGCTCACAGCCTTCTAGATAGCGCACTTTTTCACCATGGATTATTTTGTTCGCCGTAATGGCAGCTTATACGTTGAGGAGCTCAGTCTGGCCGAGATCGCGGCCACTTATGGCACGCCCTGTTATGTTTATTCCCGTGCCACCCTGGAGCACCATTGGCATGCTTTCGATCAGGCCTTCAGTGCTCATGATCATCTGGTATGCTATGCCGTCAAGGCCAATCCCAATCTGGCGGTGCTCAATCTGTTGGCACGCCTGGGCTCCGGTTTCGATATCGTTTCTGTGGGAGAGCTGGAGCGCGTGATCAGGGCCGGTGGCGATCCCGGCAAGGTGGTTTTTTCCGGTGTCGCCAAGCGTAGTGATGAGATCCGGCGTGCCCTCGAAGTGGGTATTTACTGTTTCAATGTTGAATCCGCGAGTGAGCTGCAGCGTATCAACCAGGTGGCCGGCAGTCTGGGCTTGCGCGCACCGGTGTCCTTGCGTGTCAACCCCGATGTGGATGCCGGTACCCATCCCTACATCGCCACGGGCCTGCGGGAAAACAAGTTCGGCATCGATATCGCCCAGGCGCCGACGGCCTATCGCCATGCCGTCGGTATGCCTCACCTTGACGTGGTGGGGCTGGATTGTCATATCGGTTCACAGCTGACGGATACGGCGCCATTCGTCGCGGCCCTGGAGCGCTTACTGGCGCTGCTCACCCGGCTGGGGGAGGATGGCATCAGACTGCGGCACCTGGATGTGGGAGGCGGCCTGGGCATCCGCTATCGGGATGAGAACCCGCCCTTGCCGGAGGACTATGCGCGGGCACTGCTGGCGCATCTGGGTGACAGCGGCTATCGGATCATCATCGAGCCGGGGCGGGCGATTGCCGGCAATGCCGGTGTGCTGCTGACCCGGATCGAATACCTGAAGCAGGGGGCGGAACGGAATTTTGCCATTGTGGATACCGGCATGAATGATCTTCTGCGGCCCGCCCTGTATCAGGCCTGGCAGGAAATTGTGCCGGTGGTGGCGCGCGCTGATGAATCCACCCGCTGTTATGACGTGGTGGGACCAGTCTGCGAAACCGGCGACTTTCTTGGCAAGGAACGGCAACTGGCGGTTCGGGAAGGGGACCTGCTGGCAGTGCGCTCCGCAGGAGCCTATGGTTTCAGCATGAGTTCCCAGTACAATTCCCGCCCGCGCGCCGCCGAGGTGATGGTGGATGGCAAGCAGGCTCATCTCATCCGGGCACGGGAGCAGCTGACAGATTTGTTTATTGGTGAAACGCTGTTGCCTTAACCGGTGGGGTAATCCATTCTATCCGGGAATACAGCCGGGATGCGGGGATAGCTCAGTGCTTCTTTAATCTTGCGGGGCTCAGGTGAGACGTATACCGGAAGCTGAATTGATGGAGAATGAGGCCCAGGCACGGGCCTATGCGGAGGCGGATTTCAGCGCGGCCCATGACCGTTTTGTGGCGCTGTTCCAGGAATGTTTTCCGGGGGAGGTAGTTCAGGGCACGGTGCTGGATCTGGGCTGTGGGCCGGGTGATGTCACCCGGCGCTTTGCCCGGGCCTGCCCGGATTGCTGTCTCGAGGGTGTGGACGGGTCTGCCGCGATGCTGGCCTGGGGACGGAGACTTATCGAAGCGGTGCGGTTGTCTGAGCGCATCCGCCTGCGACAACTTTATCTGCCTACTTCGGAGCTGGATGGGCGCGCTTATGATGCGGTGATCAGCAACAGTCTGCTCCATCATCTGCATGATCCCCAGGTATTGTGGCAGACCATCAGGCAGACGGCCCGCTGTGGCGCGCCGCTTTTTATTATGGACCTGCTGCGCCCGGCGAGCCCGGCCCGGGCAGCCGAGCTGGTGACGAGCTATGCGGGAGATGAGCCCGGCATACTGCAGCATGATTTCTATCACTCCCTGTTGGCGGCCTACCGGCCGGAGGAACTCAGGACACAGCTGCAGCAGGCGGGCTTGTCCGGGCTGAATGTCGAGACAGTCAGTGACCGCCATCTGATTGTTTATGGAAGGTGCTGATTCAGTATCTTTAGTCACTACCGGCAAAGCCCTGCTGGCGCCAGGCTTCGTAGAGCACGATGGCGACAGTATTGGCGAGATTCAGACTGCGGTTGCCTGGCCGCATGGGCAGGCGGATCTGCTGTGATTCCGGCAGGCTCTCCAGAACAGCGCCCGGGAGTCCGCGGGTTTCCGGGCCGAACAGGAAGGCGTCGTCGGGGTGGTAGTGCAGTGCCGTATAGCAGCGCTGCCCACGGGTGGAACAGGCGAGCAGTCGCCGGGGTTGCACCTGTGCCACAAAGGCTTGCAGGTTCTCATGATGTTGCACGATGGTGAGATCATGGTAGTCCAGGCCAGCACGCCGCAGGCCCTTGTGGTTGAGCTGGAATCCTAAGGGTGCAATGAGATGTAACTGTGCGCCACTATTGGCGCAAAGGCGTATAATGTTGCCGGTATTCGGTGGTATTTCCGGTTGGTAGAGGACGATATGAAACATTGGTATTTTCCGCCAGTGAGCGGCTGATGAGGGCAAGCACAGGAGTATTCATGCAATGACAGAGCACAGTCAAGCCATGGTGACGGACGGTGCAGAACGGCTGGCGCTGGAATTTTGCGGCCTGCGGCTGGCGACGCCCATCGTGCTGCTATCCGGCTGTGTCGGTTTCGGTGATGAATACACCCGCGTGGCGGGCTTTTCTCATCGGGAGGTGGGTGCAGTCTGTCTCAAGGGGACCACCCTGGAGGCCCGCCTGGGCAATGCCCCGCACCGGATCTGGGAAACGCCTATGGGTATGCTCAATGCTATCGGTCTGCAGAACCCCGGTGTCCGTCAGGTGGTGGACAATATTTTACCCCGCCTGGATCCTGAAGAAACCCGCTGGATTGCCAATGTCTCCGGCTCCACCGTGGAAGAATATGCGGCGGTCACCCGGGTTTTCGATGATTCTCCCATCGATGCCATCGAAATCAATATCTCTTGCCCCAACGTTCGCGAAGGCGGGGTGGCCTTCGGCAACGACCCCGATATGTCTGCACGGGTGGTGGCAGCCTGCCGGGCGGTGACCGACAAGCCCCTGATCACCAAGCTGTCACCCAATCAGACCGATATTGCCGGTAATGCGCGTCGTTGCATCGAGGCCGGCAGCGATGCCTTCGCCGTCATTAATACGCTGATGGGTATGGCCATCGACGTGGAGCAGCGCTGCCCCATCATTGGCAATAATCAGGGCGGCTTGTCCGGTCCGGCCATCAAGCCGGTGGCCCTGCTCAAGGTGCATCAGGTTTACCAGGTGTGCCGGGAGCACAGCATCCCCATTATCGGTCAGGGAGGCATCACCACTGCGGAGGATGCCCTGGAGTTCATTATTGCCGGCGCCAGTGCGGTAGGCGTTGGTACCGCGCTGTTCTACGACCCCCTGATATGCCAGCGCATCAATGCCGGTATGGTGGACTACCTGGAGCGTCATGGGCTTAGCGAGATTGCCCAGCTTAGCGGCACGCTGGTATTAAACGACTGAGCGTCCTTAAACTTCGCCTTCCAGTTTCAGCTCGCTGATCTTGCGGGTCAGGGTGTTTCTACCCCAGCCCAGGAGTTTGGCGGCCTCCTGGCGTTTGCCGCCGGTGCGGCGCAGCGCGGTGGTGATCATGATTCGTTCGAAGCGTGGCAGGGCGTCATTCAATAGCTCGTTTTCGCCTGCCTCGAGTCTGCCCGCTGCCATTGTGCCAGCGCCTGTTCCCAGTTTGCCCGTTCCGCCCCCCCGTCTTCCTTGCCGATTTGCAGTTCGGGGGGGAGATCATCACGGTGGATCATCTGTCCCGGTGACATGACGGTAAGCCAGCGGCAGGTATTTTCCAATTGCCGGACATTGCCGGGCCATGCCAGCCGGCAGAGATAATTCGCCGCATCGGCATGGAGTGATTTTTTTTCCACGTCCAGTTCGACGGCGGCCCGGTCGAGGAAGTAACGGGTCAGCGCGGGGATGTCCTCACGTCGTTCCCGCAGCGCCGGGATGTGGATGCGAATGACATTGAGGCGGTGGTACAGGTCCTCGCGGAACAGTTTTTCATGGACGCGCTGTTCCAGGTTTTGATGTGTGGCGGCAATGATGCGCACATCCACTTTGATGGAGGTGTGGCCGCCGACCCGGTAGAACTCGCCATCGGCCAGCACTCTCAGCAGACGGGTCTGCAGTTCCACCGGCATATCACCGATTTCATCGAGAAACAGCGTCCCGCCGTCGGCCTGTTCGAAACGGCCGCGGTGCAGGTTCTGCGCCCCGGTGAAGGCGCCACGCTCATGACCGAAAAGATCGGATTCCAGCAAGTCCCTGGGGATGGCCGCGGTGTTGATGGCAATAAAGGGGTGTTTGGCCCGGGGGCTGTGGCGGTGCAGCGCCAGCGCCACCAGTTCCTTGCCGGTGCCCGACTCGCCGGTCAGCAGGACGGTCATATTGGACTTGGCCAGGCGGCCGATGGCGCGAAAGACTTCCTGCATGGCCGGTGCCTTGCCGATGATCTCCGGCGCCTGCGGTAAGGCTTCGGGCTGCCGGTCATCGTGGCGCTGATGCTGCTTGATAGCGCGTGTGACCAGATCGACGGCCTCATCGATATCGAAGGGCTTGGGCAAATATTCAAAAGCGCCACCTTCATAGGCGGCGATGGCGCTGTCAAGATCGGAATGGGCGGTCATGATGATGAGCGGTAACTCGGGATAGTGTGCCCGGATACGTTCCATCAGTGTCAGCCCATCCATGCCCGGCATGCGGATATCGATCAGCATGGCTGCCGGCGGCTGTTGCTCCAGTTGCTCGAGGATGCCCGCGGCGCTGGCAAAGCAGCTGACTTCCATGCCGGCCTTGCTGAGCGCCTTTTCCAGTACCCAGCGTATGGAACGGTCATCATCAATGACCCAGACTTGTGTGCTGTTGTTCATGTGTCGGATTCCAGGGGGAGAATGATAGAAAAAGTGGTCGCGCCCGGGTAGCTGTCACATTCGATCAATCCACCATGCTGACTGACCAGGGATTGGGCAATGGGGAGGCCGAGCCCGGTGCCATCGGCTCTGCCGGTCACCATGGGATAAAAAATGCTGTTGATCATGTCAGCGGGAATACCGGGGCCGTTATCGCTGATATCGATGCGCGCCACCAGCTTGTGCAGCCGGTGGCCAATGGTAAATTTGCGCTGCGTGCGGGTGCTGAGCATGATCTTGCCATGGCCGTTCAGGGACTGCATGGCGTTGCGGACGATGTTCAGCAGGGCTTGTACCAGCTGGTCCGGGTCGGCATGGATCTCGGGGGTGCTGGGGTCATAGTCACGCTCGATGATCACCCCTGCAGGCACTTCGGCCTGCACCAACAGGCGAACGCGCTCCAGTATTTCGTTGAGGTTGATCGGGCGCTTCCGGGGCAGGCTGTGGGGTCCCAGCATGCGATCTACCAGTTGTTGCAGGCGGTCTGCCTCGCCGATGATGACCTGGGTGTATTCCCGCAGTGCCTCATCATCCAGTTCCTGTTCCAGTAGTTGGGCGGCACCCCGCAGACCGCCCAGGGGATTCTTGATCTCATGGGCCAGGCCGCGTACCAGTGCCCGGCTGGTCTGGTATTGATCCAGCAAGCTTTCGTCCCGGGCAATGCGCAGGTGGCGGTCCATGGGCAGGATCTCCAGCAGCAGTCCATTGACCTGGCGGCATTCCAGCCAGGGGGTGACACTGATATTGACGGTGGTGGTCTTGCCGTTGAACAGTCGCAGCGGGACCTCACGCTCATTGAAAGGATGGCCGTTGCGGTGTGCGTCCCGCAGCACCTTGAGAAAATCCATATCATCCGGCCACAATTGCTCAATGAGCTGTCCCAGCAGATGGCGGGCGCTGATGGCGAAGAGAATCTCCCCCGCCGGATTGATGACTTGCAATTGCAGGGTGTTGTCGAACAGCAATACCGCAGTATTGAGATTTTCAAGAATGCAGTGGGCAGTATCAGTCTGATTCATATCAATGTCAGCATATATCGCAAGAAGCAAACCAGTTTGCCAGTGCGTGTTTTTCCATCGCAGTGCTCAGGTTACTCGCGCTATATATCATGATATTTATCAATAAGATGTCTTTCTTCAAGCTGTATATCCCTAGCAGGGGCTATGGTTTGGTTAGCGTTCCCATGTGGGGGAATGCACTGCCTCAAGAAGTGGTTCGCACCATTATAGTGCGTTTCATGGGGGGGTGAAAACTTTTACCAGGCTCCTAGGGGCGTTGCGCGGGTTTCAGTAAGCGGGAGAAGCGAAACAGGTGAAAGGTGACAATGGGCGAACGCATCAGCGTCTTGCCCTGGGCATCCTCGATCAGTGCCTGTAGCTTATGGGTGCCCCGGTCGACATTTTTCAGCAGGATGTGGGTGGTGGCCGTGGGGCTTTGGATGAGCTTATTGTCCAGCGTGAGGACAATTCGATGTCCCGCCCGTTGATTGAGTCCGGGCTGCAGGGCGATGTTCACTGCGACGTTGCCGGCATTCTGCCGGATGGCAGCATCGTCTTCAGGCGCCGTGATCCGGAATATTCTGTAGCGCTTGCCAGGCTGTGGCTGGTGGTGCTCAATCCTGCCCGGGCGCGTATCAGGCTGCAGGCGGGGGGCTTGATAACCTTGTGCCGGTGGAATCTCGATTTCCGTGGCGCCCGTTTCCTGCTGGTCGCTGAAGATGACGCTGCCGTCAGGCAACACCTGTTTGTAGATGGCCGCCTGGGCCTGGTTTGCGGGTTGGCCAAGGACTACTAACAACAGCAGACCACACAACGGCCATAAATGGTTTTCGTGTCTCATCCCTTATTATGTATCCTTAAAAAGCAGGCTTGTCAAAAAGAAAGCCCCGCATTGCGGGGCTTTCCTCAACTATTTCGCGTCGCTTAACGCGATGCTTTACAGGCTGTAATACATATCGAATTCAACCGGATGGGTGGTCATCCGCAGGCGGGTGACTTCCTCCATTTTGAGTTCGATATAGCCGTCGATCACATCGTCGGTAAACACCCCGCCGGCGGTCAGGAAGGCGCGGTCCTGGTCAAGGCAATCCAAAGCCTGATCCAGTGAGCTGCAAACGGTGGCGATCTTCTTTTCTTCTTCCGGTGGCAGGTCGTACAAATCCTTGTCCATGGCATCGCCAGGGTTGAGCTTGTTTTTGATGCCGTCGAGCCCGGCCATCAACAGGGCGGCGAAGGTCAGGTAAGTATTGCCGCAGGAGTCGGGAAAGCGAACCTCAATACGCCGTGCCTTGGGATTGCAATCATAGGGGATGCGCACCGAGGCGGAGCGGTTGCGTGCCGAGTAGGCCAGCATGACCGGGGCCTCAAAACCGGGGACCAGGCGCTTGTAGCTGTTAGTGCTGGCATTGGCGAAGGCGTTGATAGTCCGGGCATGCTTGAAGATACCACCGATATAATGGAGCGCCAGTTCGGAAAGGCCGCCATACTTGTTGCCCATGAACAGGTTTTTGCCGTTCTTGGACAGCGACTGGTGAATGTGCATGCCGTTACCGTTGTCGCCCACCAGCGGTTTGGGCATGAAGGTGGCAGTTTTGCCGTAGGCGTGGGCAACGTTCAGCACCACGTACTTGAGAATCTGCACCTCGTCGGCCTTGCGTACCAGGGTATTAAACTGGGTGCCGATTTCATTCTGACCGGCAGTGGCCACTTCATGATGATGGACTTCCGGAACCAGGCCCATTTCCTCCAGGGCCAGCACCATGGCGGAACGCAGGTCGTGCTGTGAATCCACTGGCGGCACCGGGAAATAGCCGCCCTTGACCCCGGGCCGGTGGCCGATATTGCCGTCTTCATAGACCTTTTCGGAGTTCCAGGAGGCCTCATCGGAATCCACCTTGCAGAAGGAATCGCTCATGTCTGAGTCCCAGCGGACATCGTCAAAGACAAAGAATTCCGGTTCAGGGCCGAAAAAGGCGGTATCGGCGATCTTAGTGGATTTCAGATAGGCTTCAGCGCGTTTGGCCAGGGAGCGGGGGTCGCGCTCATAGCCTTTCATGGTGACCGGTTCGAGGATATCGCAGCGCAGATTCAGCGTCGCCTCATCCATAAAGGGATCCAGCACAGCCGTGCCGGCATCCGGCATCAGCACCATGTCGGATTCATTGATGCCTTTCCAGCCGGCAATGGAAGAACCATCGAACATCTTCCCCGCCTTGAAGAAGCCGCTGTTGACTTCCCGGGTGGGCAGGGTGACGTGTTGTTCCTTGCCGCGGGTATCGGTAAAACGCAGGTCTACAAACCTGACGTTGTTGTCTTTGATCATTTTTAAGACTTTTGTTGCAGACATCGGGATCCTCCAAGAGTGCTTGTCAGTATATTTTTTGCGGTTAAAAAATAGTCTTGCCCGTTTATAGCAGGAACTATGCCAGAGATAAAAACGGCTGCAATTATAAGTAGATACTTATTTCTGTCCTCATAAACCCCCGGTAATATACACTAAAATAGTGCTTATGCGCACATGATTGGTGCGCTTATTCAACAGTGCTTACCCCAATTCTAATGATGATTTCATCGCCCTCACGATGGCTTTCAATGACCGGGTATCCATGGATGCGGCACCAGGCGGGAATGTCATGCAGGGCGCCGGGGTCGGTACAGGTGACCGTCAGCCGGTCTCCCTTCGTCAGGCTGCGGAGGCGGTTCTGGGTGCGGATCACCGGCAGTGGGCACAGCATGTTTCTGGCATCCAGGGTATATTCGGCCATCACAGATACCAGCTTTGTGGAATCTCTCCGCTGGGCATGGGGGTGACCTCCAGCGTGCGAGAATCCTGTCCCGGCGGGGTGATGCTCATAGAGACCGTGGTCGCATCGCGCCCCTGTCCGAAGCGGGCCACCAGACGTGCCGCCAGATGTAAATCATTCTCATCCGCCTTGCCGTCCAGCAGGGCCAGTGGACCGGTATGGCTCAGTGCATGCAGGTGAGTATAAGTGTGACGATAGCCTTCCAGATATTTGTTCTCCCCTTCCTCGCGGCCGATGATCAATTTGAAATACGGCCGTGGCCGCAGGTGGCGGCCTACTTTTAGCAGCATGATGTCATCCAGTTCGTAGTCCCGGTCGCCACGGGCCTGCCACAGATCATTGAGCTTGTGACTGTACTGCTCATTGGACAGAAAACAGCAACCGCCGGCGGGTTGGGCGTAATCATCCATGCCGTAGGCCTGCGCCAGGGCGATCTGGGGTTTGCGGCTGCGGCCGTTTAGTCCCAGCAGGCGTTCACGATCCACCCAGCCTTCTGTTTCCGCTAGCGTTGCCGGCAGCAGCCGGGCGCACAGAGGACGCAGCAGTCGGTCGCCGGCCCCGGATTCCCGGGCAATGACTGGCATGGTGTCGCGCCGCTGGGACATGGGGCGCTGGCCGACGACCTCGCCGGTGATGATGAAATCAAAATCATGCGCCTCCATCCACTCCCGGGCCTTTCTGACCATGAAGCCCTTGCAGTCCATACAGGGGTTCAGGTTGGCGCCGTAGCCGTGCTGCGGGTTGATCACGACCTGCTTGTATTCCTCGATGACCTCGATCATGTGGAGCTTGATGCCCAGTTGTTCCGCTACCCACAGGGCATTGTTGCGCTTGGGGCGTTCGCGGTCCTGGCGGCGGATGGCATGGGTATGACCCTCAACGCAGAAACCGGTGTAGAAATTGATGCCTTCTACATGTACCCCCTGATCAAGTATCAGGCGGGTTGCCAGCATGGAGTCCAGACCACCGGAAATCAGGGAGATCGCTTTTCTCGTCTTGCTCATCTGGGTATCTGTCGCCGCGGATCGAAACATGGCGGTCAATCATAGCAAACCCGGCGGGTGAACAAAATCATCACCCGGAATCGCTGTCGTCGCGGTGTCGCTTAGTGCAGTTTGGGGTCTTGTGGTTTGTTTCTGCTGCCCGCTCCCCCCGATCTGACCGGGCAGGCGCGGGTGATGGAGCGAATGACTCGGTAGGCGTGCTGACTGCCGGTGTCGTTCCACAGTTCGAAGGCATTGATGGGCGTCAGTCCGGACTGGCTGCCCTGCAGCACGCGCATGGTCTGCAGGACATCCATCAGGGCAACGAATTCGCGGGCCAGTTCGGCATAAATAGTAGCCATGCCACTGATAGCGTGATCGGCAATCTGCTGGTAGGCGACCCGGCCGAGGTCGACGAAATAGCTGACTTTGACCATGCGGCGCTCCGCCTGCTGGGGGAACAGGCCGGAAAACAGCAGGCAGTGATCACCGACTTCCCGTAGTTGTTCGTGGCGGCTGTGCTGGCCTGCCGCCGCATTGCTGTTGAGATAGTCAAGCGCCAGCACCCGGGCCAGCATATGAGGCTTGTCAGCGAAACGCATCAGCAGAAAGACCAGATAGCTTTCCAGCGCTTCCGGGAGCATACAGTCACAGACGGACTGTGCCTCGTTGACCAGGGCATGCCACTGGGCAGTTGATGTGGGGTGTATGACTAAATCCGGCATAAGTAACAGCTCCTTAGCTTCTGCATCGGCAGCTGCGCTGTTTGCTGAAGGTGGAAGGGAGGGCTGTACTTTGTTCCCTCCCTGCTAAATTTTATGGATGCCCTGCAGGGACAGGCACGCTATACTGTGCCGTCACGAATTCCGGGAGACTGCCTGTCTTAATCATGAAAAAAAATGCTGCCGATATCAAGACCTTTCAGGGGTTGATTCTGACCCTGCAGCAGTACTGGGTAGGGCAGGGCTGTGTGCTGTTACAGCCCTATGATATGGAGGTGGGCGCCGGGACCTTTCACCCGGCGACCTTTCTGCGCGCCATTGGCCCGGAACCCTGGAGCGCGGTTTATGTGCAGCCCTGTCGTCGGCCCACCGATGGCCGTTATGGCGAGAACCCCAATCGC
>Ga0114931_10002812_pt1 | contig 22127 bp, 20 predicted proteins | sample 2SBtaG_FD_89579 | JGI IMG/M metagenome (GOLD analysis project Ga0114931, IMG submission 89579) | Deep subsurface microbial communities from Kolumbo volcano to uncover new lineages of life (NeLLi) - 2SBTROV14_V59a metaG | ecosystem: Environmental > Aquatic > Marine > Volcanic | place: Kolumbo... | reverse complement strand
TCATGCGGCCCTGCGCTTCAACCCCTCGCCCCGGCCCCTCGACAGGCCGCTTCGCTCCAGAGTTCGCCCTGGAAGGAGCGAAGCGGCAATCCGCGCCCCGTCCCCTGTCGCGCTTCCAACGGAGACGATCGTCACGCAGAAATGCGGGGCTCTCTAGCTCGAGCTCGGGGTGGGTCCCGCCAGGGCGCCACGGATCTCTTCCTCGCCAAGACCCGCCTCGCGTAGCAGGGCCTCTGCATCCCCTCCCAGGGGCGGAGCGGGAAGCTCTCCGCGCATGGGCCATTGGGAGAGGCGCAGGGGAGCGGTCACCGTACGCAGGCCGGGAAGTGCTGCGTGGTGGACCTCGGCAAACATTCCCATGGCCTGGGCCTGGGGATCTTCGACCGCCTCACCGAGAGTGCGGACCGGCGCCCAGATGAGCCCGGCGGCCCCGAGGGCCATCTCCCAATCCGCGAGGCTCTGGCTGCGGAAGGTGCCCGCGAGCAGCCGAGTCAGGGCCTCCGAATTGCGGTACCGGGGCACCGCGCCCGCGAAGCGCGGATCGTGCTCCCACTCCGGGTGGTGAAGCGCCTTGCACAGGGCCGGCCAGTAGCGGTCAGACTCGATCATCACGAGGAAGAGCCAGCGGTCGTCCTGGGTCTGGTAGTGGTTCCAGAGCGGATTGCGCGGCTGGTGCCGGTCGTGGCGGGGCGGCTCCAGGCCAGTGGTCAGTGTCATGGCGGCATCGTTGCCCTGGACGTAGAAGCCCAGGTGCATCAGGTTCACCTCCACCTCCTGGCCCACGCCCGTGCGCTCGCGCACGCGCAGCGCCGCGAGGATGCCGGTGACCAGCGCCAGGGAAGCGGCGTGGTCCCCGACGCCGGGGCGCAGGTAGGCCGGGGCAGCGTCGGGCTCGTGCATCTGATCCATCAACCCCGTGCGTGCCCAGTAGGCGGTGTAGTCGAAGGCCGGCGTATCGGCCTCGGGGCCATCCGCGCCATAGCCCGAGAGGGAGGCTACGATCAGCCCCGGATCTCGCGCCCGCAGGCTCGCAGCATCCAGGCCGAAGCGGGCAAGTCTCGCGGGCAGCATGTTCGTCAGCACCACGTCGGCGTTTTCGATGACACGCTGGAGGGCAGCCAGGCCCTCCGGCCGGTTGAGGTCGAGGGGCAGGGAGCGCTTGCCGCGGTTGTCCATGTGGAAGTGGGGCGCCTCGGGGAAGTCGGAGCGGAACCCCGCATGGCGCGGTCGAGAATGGCGCATCACCTCGCCCTGCGGGATCTCCACCTTGATCACCTGGGCCCCCAGGTCGGCGAGCAGGGCGCCCCCGGCGGGCGCTGCCACAAAGTGGGCGATCTCGACGACGCGGACGTCCTGGAGCGGGGCGGTCATGGGGTACCTCCAACGAGGACCGACGATACCGCGGAGACCGGTCGGCGCTACGCGCCCGGGAAGAGCTCCGCCGCCGAGCGTACCGGGCCGGTCTCGCTGCGGTAGATCGCGTGCTCGCGGGAGAATTCGACGGGGGAGTGCAGGCCCGCCGCCGCTGTGAGGGCCGCCAGGCCCGCCCTCAAGGTGATGATGTAGTTCAGCACCCGGTACTTCTTCTCCTCCACCACCAGGGCCTTGTTCAGCTTCGCGTTGGTGGTGGCGACTCCCACCGGGCAGGTGTTGGCGTGGCAGCGCTGGGCCTGGATGCATCCCACGGAGATCATGAAGCCCCGGGCGATGTTCACCATGTCCGCGCCAAAGCACAACGCGAGGGCGATGCGATCCGGCGAGAAGAGCTTGCCCGAGGCGATGATCTTGACGCGGTCTCGAACGCCTGCAGCCCGCAAGGTATTGTCGGCCAACAGGATGGCAGAGCGGATCGGCATGCCCATGGTGTCGGCCATTTCCCGGTAGGTCGCACCAGAGCCCCCCTCGCCGCCATCCACGGTGATCCAATCCGGCCCGTCGCCGCGCTGCGCCATGGCGACTGCGAGCTCCTCCAGCGTGCTCGGTCCCCCCATCACGACCTTTACGCCCACGGGCTTGCCACCCACGCGCCGCAGCCGGGCGATCCAGTCCAGCAGGTCGTCGACGTCCGCGATCATCGGGAAGCGGTTCGGGGCCTCGATGGTCTTCCAAGGCTCCAGCCCGCGGATCTCGGCGATCTCCGGAGTGACCTTGATCCCCTCCACGTGCCCCCCGCGGATCTTTGCGCCCTGGTGAAGCTTGAGCTCGAAGCCCACCACCTCCGGAAGCGACGCCTTCTTGCCGAAGGCGTCCCAGTCGAAGCGTCCATCCGGGGTCCGCGTGCCGTAGAGGCCCGGACCGATCTGCACAATGACACTGCCCCCTCCCACCAGGTGGTGGGGGGAGAGGCCGCCCTCCCCCGTGTTCATCCAGGAGCCGCCTGCCATGGCCAGCCCGTAGCTGAGCGCCTGGATGGCCGGCTTGCCCAGGGCGCCATAGGACATGGCGCTCATGCCGACGAGGCCCTGGGAAACCCACGGGTTCGGAAGATCTCCTCCGATCACCGGTGCGATCTTGCGGTGGAGCGTCCAGGGGGCCACCACGCAGCGCTCGATGTGTTCCTTGCGGGAGAGCAGCCCTTCGCCTTCGGTCACGTAGCGTTGGGTCTCGATGCAAGGCTCGCGGTCCATCCGCAAGTCTTCCGAGAGCACCGGCAGAAACGCATTGCGCAGGTACCAGCCCGGCTTCTCGAAGTCGCGGTGCGAGCCGAAGGAGATCAGGGTTTTCAGATATTTCCCCGAGAACACCATGGTCTGGTAGTCGTCGCGAGAGAAGGGCTTCCCCGTGCCATCTCCCTCGAAGAGGTACTGGCGCAGCTCCGGCCCGATGTGCTCCAGCAGATAACGTAGGCGGCCCAGCAGCGGAAAGTTGCGCAAGACCGCGTGCTGATGCTGGCGTCGGTCGCTGAAATAGAGGAAGAGGATTGCCAGCGGGGGGACCGAGATCATCGTCACCACGAGGCCGAAGGTGATCAGTCCAGCCCACTCGTTGAACAGGCTCAGCCAGCTCATGGTCCTCCGCCCCCCCCTGACGCGCGTCCAGAGTCACCCAAGGCATCGGCAGGGCGTAGGTAACCCCTGAGCAGCAAGGCGTGGCGGTGCGCGAAGCTGCCGGGTCCGTGGGGGCAATGGTCCACGCAGGATCGGGGGAATCTCGGAGTCCCCCATATACTCGAGGCTGCGTCCGGCCGATCCTGGAGGTCCACATGGTCCACATGCGAGAGCTGGAGCTTCACGGAACCCCCGCCCAGATGGGCGAAGCCTTCGGCGAGGCTTGCCGAGCCGAGATCGCAGAGCTCTATGCGCTGCGCCTCGCCAATGCGCTGCTGGAGGCTGCCCGATATGGCCGACCCGACGCGGGCGAGGCCGAGCTGCTCTCCCTGGCCCGTGCCTCCCTCCCGCATGTTTCGAGCTTCGATTCGGGGGGCTACGCAGAGCTTCTGGGAATTGCCCGGGGCGCAGGCATGACGCTCGATCGTGTGCTGGCCATGAACGGCCTCACCGACTTCCGGGACGGACTCCGCTTTGGCGCAGGCGAGGGGACCGGGGGCTGCACCTCCTTCCTGGTGCAGGGGGACGCGACCGTGGACGGTCGCGTCTGGGCGGGACAGACCTGGGATCTGGCCACGGTGAACCAGCCCTTTGTCGTTGCAGTGCGCCGCCGTCCACAGGACGGCCCGGCCACCCTCTGTGTGACCACCGTCGGCTGCCTCTCGTTGATGGGCGTCAGCGAGGCTGGACTAGCCATGGGAACGACCAACCTTCGGACGCTGGATGCGCGACCTGGCGTGCCCTACCTGAGTCTGATCCACCGCGCCCTCCAGTTCCCCCGGGTCGCCGACGCCGCTCGCTGCATCGCAGCGGCGGTGCGTGCGGGGGGACACAGCTACTGGCTCGCGGACGCTGGCGGGGATGCAGCGGTCCTGGAGTGCACCGCCACCCAGTCGCGCCTGTGCTGGGTGCGCCAGGGAAGCCGCGTGCAGACCAATCACTGCCAGGTTCCCGAGCTACGGCTCCTCGAGGCAGACCCCCCGCAAGCCTCTTCTCTGGCCCGTCTCCAGCGGATGAGGGAGCTGCTGGCGGAGCACCGGGGTCACATCGACGCCGGGACGCTGCGGGGCCTCCTCGCGGACGAAGCGGGTGGAGATCTCGCCATCTGCCGCCATGATTTCGGTGGCATCAGCAGCAACGCCGGCCTGGTCGTCTCGCCTCGGGGACGCGAGCTCTGGGCCTGCCAGGGGCCGCCCTGCGGCGCTGCCTGGCAGCAGCTCCCGCTGCTCACTGACGCGGCTGCTCAGCCGGGCGGCAACGGCCCCGAGTAGGCGCAGCTCTGCCCGGCCGTCTCCTCCACCGCCACGCTGAGCCGCCGGACGGCGGAAGAGGCCAGGCAGGGCGCCAGCTGCTCGAAGAGCAGTCGCGCGAGCAGCTCGATGGTGATGTTCTCGAGGGGGAGGAGCGCCACATCGCTGCGTGGCAGCCGGTAGCTGCGCTCCCCGAAATGAACGTCTACCGTCTCCGCACCGCCGTGGACCTCGAGCAGTGAACTCCTCTCCGGGATCAGCGTGTGCTCGTCCAGCTTCTCGCAGATCGCCCGGATTTCGTTCTTCACCGCAGCGACTTCCACGAGTAGCCCCATGTCATCCAGCTGCGCTCCGTGGATCTCCACGCGAACCCGGAAATTGTGGCCGTGGAGCAGCTCGCCGCTGCCATCGGGGAACATGGTAAAATGGGCCGCAGAGAACTTGAAGTCCTCCTTGGCCAGCCTGAGCGTGAACCCCAACGCATCGTCCACTGCGCCAGAGTGGCTCGACCCGGGCAGTGGCGCCAGTCCCAGGCGAGTCCGTCGGCGGGCGGGTATGCTACGCGGGCCCACGGGAGGGATTGTGCCTCGTAGCTTCGTTTCCCTGCTTCTGCTTCTGGCCGCGGCCTTGGGGTTGGCCTGCGACGCTGGGGGTGCGGGCCAAAGCGGCGGCGAGAGTGCCGCCCAGGCCACCGCGAGGCGCCTGGGCCTCCATGGCACGGCGTTGGCGGCTTCTCTGCCGCGGCCGCACTTTGTGCTCACCGACACTGCCGGCCATGCCTTCGACTTCCATGCCCGCACGCAGGGCCGGCTGACGTTGCTCTACTTCGGCTATACGAACTGTCCAGACATCTGCCCGCTGCAGCTATCGCACCTCGCCGCAGCGCTGGACAAGTTGCCCAAGCTGCGCGACCAGATCGATGTCGTATTCGTCGGTGTGGATGCGGCCCGCGATACGCCGAAGCGCGTGCGTAGCTGGCTGGATCATTTTGATCCGAACTTCTACGGTCTGACGGGCACGGATCTTGCGCTGCAGCGGGCACAGCTCGCGGCATCCGTGCCGACGGCCAGCGTGGAAGCCCGCTTCAAGGGGGGCTATACGGTGAGTCACGCAGGCTGGGTGCTCGTGGTGACACCGGATGATCAGCTTCGGCTGCGCTACCAGTCCAGTGTGGGATCCGACGAGTGGGCCCACGATCTGCCTATTCTGTTGAAGGAGAAATGGCCAGGATGAGAAGCATCCTGACGCGTCGGCTTGACCACCTCCGCCACCTCCTGCTGTGCACCTCGGTCCTGCTGGCGGCCTCCACGGGTCTTTCGCTGGGAGCCGCAGCGGCAGAGCCCATGGTCGTGGTGCGTGATGCGCGCATTCCGGCACCCGCGGCTGATGTTGCTGCGCTGTACTTCGTGGTGGAAGACCGCTCGGGCAAGGGAGACCGGCTCCTCGAGGTCCGCGTGCCGATCGCCAGGCAGGTCTCGATCCACAGGACGACCCACAAGGACGGCATGTCCCACATGATGCCGGTGGAGGGTGGCCTGGTGCTGCCAGCCGGGGGGCAGTTGGCTCTCGAGCCGGGCGGCCTCCACGTCATGCTGATGGGAGTGAGCCCCATGCCGTCGCTGGGCGATACTGTCCCGCTGACTCTCGTCTTCGAGCGCGCTGGCGAGGTGCCGGTGCAGGCTCGCGTCGTTTCCTACGCGGATGCCGCCGCGGGCGAGAAGCGCCACACGCATCCCTAGAGCTGGCTAGAGAGCCTCGCATTGCTGCTTGACGATCGTCTCCGTTGGAAGCGCGACAGGGGACGGGGCGCCGGCTTCGTCTGTCTTCGAGGGTAGGACGCGGCGTCCGGGCCGGCTTCCCGGGCAGGGGATCGTGGCCCCATGCCTCGGAGCCCCACCTCACCCCGGTCCCCGGCCGTTCGCCGCAGACGCCACCGAAGCGGATCGATCCTGCCGGGCTTCCTTCACAAGAGCACGTTTTCCTTGCCGTGCCTGTCACGGAATTGCGTGAGACGCTCTAGCGCGTGCGCATCTGCTTTGCGAGGACGTTTCCCTCGGCCTCGACGTCGATAAAGCCCTTGCCTGACCACCCGCAGGCCTGCTCCGGATGTTCGCGGAGGCTCTGGGCAGAGTCCCGTTCGCCCCGGTCAGAGGGGAGCCGGATCGGCAGGGCCAGGGCATGCTGAAGGACCCCACGGCCTTCTCTCAGCCGCTCCGGTCGGTGGTGTTTCGTCCCATCACAGAGCAAGACCGCGCCGTATTCCACGTTGTAGTCGATACGCTGCGGCGAGAGGTGGAGGGCCATGCGGATGTCGTGCAAGGCACGCTCCGTATCGCCACGCACCCCAAAGACCAGTCGCAGCCACCACCACTCCGGGATCATTCGGTAGAAGGTGGCGCGGGAGTAGTAGAGATTGGCCAGAGTGCGGCTGCCGTCGGGATCCTGGGGGCTGGGGTGCGAGGAGATTCCGAGGTCCAGCAGCGACGCCATCTCGTGGGCGTGTCGAGCCGACCACACCAAGCCCAGGAGCTGCGTCAGGCGCGCGAGGGACGAATACCGCCACAGGGCGCAGGCGCTGCAGTGAGAGTCGGTATTCAGGCCCTCGCGGGCGAGCCGACCGGCCCGGCGGAAGAGCGCGATGCGAGCGGAATCCTGTCCCTTGGGAAGGCTCTCCGCGTACCTCCAGGTTGCGCGGGCTGCCCGCCAGAAGCCAGCGCGGCGACCGGACTCCGCTGCTTCCTCGAAGCGCTGGGCAGAGGCCATGAGTTCGCCGCTCTGCTCCAGCCGAAGCGCCTCCGCGAAGGTGGCATCCGGGCTGAGGGCTCCGGCGCGTAGGGGGATCGCGATCAGGAGGAGGCCCAGGGCGGCCGAGCCGAACGCATGGCCGGACAGAGCGAGAGGTCGCATGGCCTCCGAGAATATCACAGGGCCAGGGCGGGAACGGGGGCCTCAGGAGGCGATGGTGGCTCCGTCCCGCTCGTCCGCGATGGAATCGAGGAAGCTCGTGAGGGCCATCTCGCCGACTTCGCCACGATCCCGGGAGCGCACGTTGATGCTCCCCGCTTCTTGCTCCCGCTCTCCCACCACCAGGGAGTAGGGGATCTTCTGGAGGCTCGCCTCGCGGATCTTGTAGCCCACACGGTCATCGCGCAGGTTCGCCTCGCAGCGAAGCTCCCGGTCGAGGAGCTGGCCCTGCACGCTGCGGGCGTAGTCGTTGAAGCGCTCGCTCACAGGGATTACCTGGACCTGGACCGGTGACAGCCACAGTGGGAAGCGCCCCGCATAGTGCTCGGTCAGGATGCCAAGGAAGCGCTCCACGCTTCCGTAGCAGGCGCGGTGGATCATCACCGGCGTGTGCTTGTGCCCATCTGCGCCTACATAGGTGAGGCCAAAGCGTTCCGGCATGGAGAAGTCGAGCTGGATCGTGCCGCACTGCCAGGACCGCTTCAGTGCGTCCCGGATGTGGAAGTCGATCTTCGGACCGTAAAAGGCCCCGTCGCCTTCGTTGCGCTGATAGTCCACGCCTGCCCCCTCCAGGGCGTGCTCCAGGGCATTCTCCGCGGTCTCCCAGATTTCGTCGCTGCCCAGACTCTTTTCCGGACGCGTGGAGAGCTCGAGCTGCACGTCTTCCAGCCCGAAGCGGCCATAGACGTCCTTGAAGAAGTCAATCAGCAGCTCGATCTCACCGCCGATCTGCTCTGGTGTGCAGAAGTGGTGCGCGTCGTCCTGGGTGAAAGCCTGCACCCGGAAGAGGCCGTGGCGCACGCCGGATAGCTCGCGCCGGTGAACGAGGCCCATCTCCGAGTAGCGCAGCGGGAACTCGTTGTGACTGTGACTGCGGTGGCCGTAGACCAGCACGTGGCCCGGGCAGTTCATGGGCTTCACCGCCATTGGGCGGTGCTCCTCCACGTTGTCGTGGATCTCTTCCGGGTGCGCCTCGTCACGTAGCTTGAGCTTCGTGAAGAACATGTTCTCGAGGTAGTGGTCGTAGTGGCCGGAGGTGTGCCAGAGCTTCTCGGAGAGGACCAGAGGCGTGCGCAGCTCCTGGTAGCCGCGGCGCTTCAAGAGGCCTCGCATCGTGTCCACCAGGACGTTGTAGAGCACGCTGCCCTTGGGGTGGAAGAAGGGGAACCCCGGCGCCTCGTCTTCGAAGTGGAAAAGGTCCAGCTGCTCGCCAAGCACGCGATGGTCTCGTTTGCGCGCTTCTTCGAGGAGATGCAGATGCTCTTTCAGCTCTTCCTTGGAGAAGAAGGCCGTCCCGTATACCCGCACCAGCTGCTCGCGCTGGAAGTCTCCGCGCCAGTAGGCGCCCGAGACGCTGGTCAGCTTCACATGCTTGAGCCAGCCCGTGTGCGGCACGTGGGGGCCGCGACAGAGGTCCACGAACTCGCCGTGCTTGTAAAGAGTGATCTTCTCACCGCGGCTCTCGATCTCTCCGACGATCTCGCGCTTGAACTTGTTGTGCCCGCCATCGATGGCCCGGTAACGCGCGTACTGCTCGTCGGCTTCCTTCTCGCCCACGGTGCACCGCTCGAAGGGGTGTGCCTCCTTGGCGATCCGTGCCATTTCCTTCTGGATGCGCGGAAAGTCTTCCGGCGTGATCGTGCCAGCCTCGCCGTCTGCCTCCCGCGCCCGACCCATGTAGATGTCGTAGTAGAAGCCGGTGTTCACCACCGGGCCGATGGTGAGTTCGGCCTTCGGGAAGATCCGCAGGATGGCATCCGCCATGAGGTGAGCAGCGGAGTGTCGGAGCACCTCCAGAGCCTGGGGATCCTTGCGGGTGAGGATGGCGACCCGGGCGCCGTCCGGGAGCGCGCGCGAGAGATCCCGGACCTCTCCGTCTACGACGGCGGCGACGGCGGCCTTGGCTAGGCCCGGGCCGATGTCGCCGGCGAGATCTCTGGCGTTTGCACCGTCAGGGAGGGTGCGCGCGCTGCCATCGGGAAGCTGCACCTGGATCATCACGGCTCTCCTTCGCGGGACGGCCACGGTCCGCCCTGCAGGCCTCCGACGGATACGGCCCGCCGGGTGCGAGGCCGGCAGTATAGCGGCGGAGGGTGCCTGCGGCCGGAGGCCATCGGGGTTGGCTGGGCGCGGTATCCTCTCTCCCATGGTCTTGGGAGCCAGGATGCGACGTTTGCTCGCGGCCCTTTCCGGCGTCCTGTGGATGGCAGTGGGCGCGGCGGGGGAGCCCGCCGTCCCCGCAACGGGGCGCTTCCTCGTAGCCAGCCGCCAGGTCACAGGCAGCTTCTTCTCGCGCACCGTCGTCTTGCTCCTCGATTACCGGGAGATCGGGGCCCTGGGCCTGGTGGTGAATCGTCCCCAGGGCGTCCCGCTCCGGGACGTGCTTCCGGGTGTGGAGGGCGCCGGGGAGCGCAGCGACCCGATCTACCAGGGAGGCCCCGTGGAGCCGCACAGCATGTGGATCCTCTTCCGCGCGAGCAAAGCTCGAAGCGGCGGGCGGAGGGTGATCGGGGACGTCTACGCCAGCCACTCCGTGGCAACCCTGCAGGCCCTGCTGCGCGCGAAAACCCCGCCCTCGAGGTTCCACGCCTACGCCGGCTACACGGGCTGGGCGCCGGGGCAACTCGAGGAGGAGCTCGCGCGCGGCGACTGGGTCGTCTCTCCCGCCCGACCGGAGGACGTCTTCAGCCATGCGCCGGAAGCGCTGTGGGAGAAGCTCATCCGCCTCCACGAAAGCGTGCGGGTGCAGGCGCCCACAGGAGCCGTGGCTCCCCGGGTAGGACTCGAACCTACGACCCAGCGGTTAACAGCCGCTTGCTCTACCAACTGAGCTACCGGGGAACAGAGGCCGGGAAGTCTAGGCGGAAGGCCCCGAAAATCAACGCGCACCCACAGCGGCGGGTGGGAGGCGGACCTCTACCACCTCGGAGGGAGGTGCCTCGGATCCGTCCCTGCGTACGCCCACCAGCTGATAGCGGACCACCCTTCCGGCTCCGGCAGCGCGGTCCTCGAAGTGCGCTTCGTGGGTCTGGCCGAGCTCCCGGGCTCCCAGGCGGTGGACTTCGAGCACGCGGGTGCTCGCAAGCTCGCCCTGGATCTCGGGGCTCCAGCTCAGCTTCACGCCGTCGCCGTCGGGATCGGCGCGGAGTTCGTAGCCTCGGCTCACCACGGCAATCTCATCGGATCGGTCGCTCACGAGCCCATCGGCATCTTCGCTCTGGGCGGAATAGAAGACCGGCTCCCCGGCGCCGACGCCTCGATCCTCCGTGCGCGTGTTCCCACCACCCACCACGGCGATCTCTTCCTCCTGGGTCGCGCCCGAGCGCCGGCGGAAAATGCGGTAGTGCACGATGTCCGGCTCCACATTTGGCTCCCAGTGGAGCGCGTTTCGACCGAGGGACTGTGCTGCGACCGAGAGCTCCGCGGGGGGTAGTGGCTCCGGCTTGGTGACCGCCCGGACGGGGCTCGTCGCATCGCCAACCCCTCCCGCCGCGTTCTGCGAGGCGACGCGATAGTAGAAGACGCGCAGGTCCCCAAGGCCCCGGTCCACCCACGCGGTATGGAAGCGCCCGGCGATCCGCGCCACGGCGTGGAAGTGACCGCGTGCGGCGGGGCTGCGCTGGACGACATAGCCACCGACATTGGGATCGAGGACGGGATCCCAGGCCAGGGCCACCATGCGGGGTAGCTGGCTGTAGGCGCGCAGGGCCTGTGGGGCGGGTGGGCGCGGAGCCGTGCTGGCCGAGGCGACGGAATCCGCGGGCGCTGCGAGGTGTCCTTTGCTGTCGTAGGCGCGCACCCGATAGAAGAATCGGGTGTCGTCTTCGAGCCCGTCCGCGGCGTGTCCCTCGTCCTGCCAGACCGTCTGGAAGCGGCCCACGACGGCCCCCACTCTCTGGAACGGGCCTTCCAGCTGCTTGGAGCGCTCCACCGCGTAGCCCGCCACGTCGCCGCCTAGCAGCGGCTCCCAGCTGAGTGGGATCTGGCGCAGTACCCCGGATCGGGCGACCAGCCCCTCCACGGGCGGGAGATCAGATGGGGGGGTCTCTTCCAGCGCCGGTAGGGCCTGCGGCGGCGGCCCGTGCCCGAGCAGTGCGCGGGCCCTCTCGACGTCCAGGTTGCTGGCGCAGGCGAGGGTCATCCCACAGACCAGGATGAGCAGGGCTCGCATCATGGCTGGCGCCCCGTGGAAACCTGGGGGGTCGGCTCGTCGCGCAGGCGCTCCAGGTTTTCCAGCAGATGCTCTGCGCGTCCCGCATACTCCCGAGCCTGTCGGTTGCCAGGGTCGATCAGCAGGGCACGACGCCAACGGTCGAGAGCAGCCTGCAGATCTTCCTGCCGATAACGCTCCCGGCCGCTCTCGATCAGGCCTGCCACACGAGGCCGCAGCTTGCGACGCAGGGCGGTCAGGTGGTGGGCGGCGCGGCTGTGCTCAGGATCGGCCTGCAGCGCAGCCAGGTCGAAGCGGATCGCAGCGTAGCCGTCGCCGGCCGCTTCGGCAGCCAGCGCGTTCTGGAAGAAGCCTTCGCCGCGGATTTCGGAATCGCTTGCATTCATCTCCGGGGCTTCGAACCGGGGGGCGGCCACTGGGCTGCCGCGACGTGCCTCGGCGCGAACGCGAGCGATGTAGGCCAGGTATCCCCGGGCGCTCTCGTTCTCGTGGTCGAGAGCCAGCACCTTGTGGAAGGCCCGCTCCGCGCTGGCTTGGCGGCCGGTGGCGAAGTCCCGCCGACCCTCGGTCATCCAGGAATCGATCTGGGAGGTGAGGGCCACCCGCAAGGTGCGCTCTTCTCGGCCGAGCTGTGGCGCAAAGGGGTCGAGGCTACGCAGACGGGCGATGGTCTCCCGGGCCCCCGCCAGGTCGCCGGCGTGAAAGCGTTCCTGGAAGGCCGCCTGTGCCTGCCCACGCCGCGCGGCCAGGGTGCGCATCAGCTCCTGGACCCGCGCCAGGGTCGCGCGGTCGCCTGGCTGGAGCTTCAAGGCCAGGCGATAGCTCAGCACGGACTCGGCCAGGCGCCCCTTACGCTCGTAGTAGCGGCCCTGCTGGCGGTAACGCACCACCAGCCGCTCGAATTCTTCCTCGACGTCGGCGATGCGTCGCTGGGCGGTGGAATAGCCGAAGCTTCCCCTGCCGATGGATCGCCAGGTCTCCAGCGCCCCCAGGCGGTCCCCTTCCCGGTAGCGTCGCTCACCCTGCTCCAGCGACGTCACGCAGGCCGAGAGCAGCACACACAGGGCCAGCAGGGCTCCGATCGGGGAGGCCCTGTGGGGCGAAGTCGTGCGGCGGGAGTAGGGCTCAGCCATGAGGAGCCTCGCGGGAGAGGAGCCGCGAGGCTTCCAGGGCCATCCGGAGGGGGCCGCCCGGCCACAAAGGGGGGGGTGGCCGGCGGCGCCTCCAGAGGCTGCCTCGAAGCTCAGGCGGGTTGTGTCGACGACACCTCGACGGAGTATACGTGAACCGGCTCCACCCGACCCGAGAGCTGGCGCTCCCCCTCGAAGCGCAATCTGTAGCTTCCCCGCACCCGGCGTTGGACCGCCTCCGAGACGAGGATCTCCCCCGGTCGCGCAAGCTTCTCCAGCCGGGCTGCGACGTTGACCGGGTCCCCGATGGCGGTGAAGTCAGTCCGCCGGTCGGAGCCGATGTTGCCCACGACGACCATCCCGGTGTGGATGCCGACGCCGATTCCCACCTCGTGTCCTCCCGCAGGTAGCGTCGCATTGCGTTCGGAAAGGGCCCGGACCATGTCCACCGCGGCGTTCACCGCCTGCACGGCGTGTTGGGGCTCCGCAACCGGTGCGCCGAAGTAGGCCATGACCGAGTCGCCGATGAACTTGTCGATGGTGCCACCGTTGGAGAGGATCCGGTCGGAGGTGAGCTGGAAGATCTCGTTCAACAGAGCCACGACGTCTCGGGCCTTGAGGCCCTCCGAGAGCCGGGTGAAGCGCCGAACATCCACGAAGAGGATGGTCACCTCGCGCTCCGCGCCCTCGAGCTCGGTGCCTTCCGGGCTCTCCAGCAGCGCATTGAGGACGTAGTCGCTGGCATAGCGGCCAAAGGCATTCTGGATGCGGTCCTTCTGCTGGAGGGACTCGCCCATCCGGTTGAAGGCGCGGGTGAGCTCTCCCACCTCGTCGCGCGATGTGGGAGGCACGCGGGTATCCAGCGCTCCGAGGGAGAGGTGCTCCACCCCAGCCCGTAGGCGGCGGATGGGCCCGACCAGGAGCGCCACGAAGCCGATCCCACCTGCGACGCCCATCAGCGAGATCGCCAGGGCCAGGGCGGTGAGCCTGCGCTGGCTCTCCGTGACGACTGGCTCCACCAGGACGTCGAGGTCCAGGGCGATCTGCGCCTCGCCCACCGAGACGCCGCTGTAGCGCACGGGCACGGATACGAGCAGGGCATCGGCTTCTCGGCGCGTCTGTGCGGCCGCGCCCGGCACGGTAGCGGGCCCCAGAATCGCGGCGGCGGAGGGCACCGCAGCGGGGGCCTGCACCGCGGGGGCCCGGGCTCCAAGCTCCTCCGGCGCCAGAGAGGCCACCACCGTGCCCTCCCGATCCACCAGGCGGGCCGCGATCAGGCCTTCCTCAGAGCCCGCGCTCTGCACCAGCCCGTCCAGGGCCAGCGCGTCCTCGTCCAGGAGAGGGACCTTCGCGTCTCGCGCCAGGTTGGTGGCGAGGGCCAGGCCCAGAAGCTCGACCTGCGCTTCGAGGGCCCCGCGCTCGTGGCGCGTGGCCATCCAGGTGAGGCTCGCCGAGGCGAGTACCAGCAGCCCCACGACCAGGGCGCTGAACTTGAATTGAAGGGATCGCACGCGGCAGAGCCTCGCTGGCAGCCTCAGGTCGCTGCGAGATCGAACCGGATCTCCAGGATCTCGAACTCCCGGATGCCCTTGGGTACGTGCACCTTGACGGCGGAATCCAGCTCCCGGCCCATCAGAGCGCGGGCAATCGGGGAGGTTACCGAGAGCAGGCCCTGACCGATATCGGCTTCATCTTCGCCGACGATGGTGTAGCTGACCTCCTCCCCGGTATCGGAGTCCTGGAGCATCACGGTAGCGCCGAAGCTCACCCGCTCGGTGCTCTGCCCGCTGCCGTCGATCACCTGGGCCCGTGCCAGCCGATCCTCGATCAGCCGGATGCGGCTCTCGACGTAGCCCTGACGATCCTTCGCAGCGTGGTACTCGGCGTTCTCCGAGAGGTCGCCGTGGGCCCGGGCCTCCTCGATCTCCCGTACGATCTGGGGCCTCTCGACGCTCTTCAGGCGCTTCATCTCTTCGTCGAGCGCGGCGTAGCCATGCGGGGTCATCGGCACCCGTTCCGACATGATAAGGACCTCGGAAACAAGAGGGCGCCCTTCACCTTGGGGCGAACCACTGGGGGAAGGGCGCCGGGAACAGGGGAAGGCTAACCGTCCGGCATGGCGAATGGCAAGAAGTCTCATCCCCCGCGGGGGACTGCGGCCCGCCACAATGGCTTTCCCGTGGGGCTGGGCCTGGCCTTCTACGCGGGGATTGCTGGCGTGGCCGTGGTCTGGCGGGGGCTCGCTGATGGCGTCCCGCCTTTTTGGCCGCCCGGCGCGCCGCGGACACCTCCGGATTGGCTCCAGGTCGCCAGCGGGATCGGGCTGGGGTTGCTCGCTGTCGTTCTCTCCCGCCTGTGGACCCGCTGGGCCCCGGGTGGCCCAGCGCTGAAAGACGCCCTGGCTGCGGCTGTGGGACCGCTCTCGCAGGGCCAGGTCTGGCTGCTGGCTGGCGCCAGCGGGATCGCCGAGGAGCTCTTCTTCCGAGGTGCCCTCCAGCCCCGTGTGGGCCTGGTGTGGGCGAGCCTGCTCTTTGGCGCAGCGCACTTCGTGCCGCGCCGGGGCCTGCGGGGTTGGTCGGCGTATGCCGCGCTGATGGGGATCGCGCTGGGCGTGCTTTTCGAGCAGCAGGGGAGCGTGGTGTCGCCCATCCTCGCCCACGTCCTGGTCAACGCGGTGAACCTGCGCTGGCTCGCGCACCGCCAGCGCGAGCTGCGTTACGAGCCCTTGCGAAACTGCTGATCCTTCCAAGCCTCGAAGAGCGGCCGCAGCTTGCCTCGCTGGAACTTTCCCGTCGAGGTCACCGGAATCTCCTCGCCAAAGACGACGACCTTGGGTGCCTTGGCGAAGGGCAGGCGCTCCCGGCAGGCGTGAAGGACTGTATCCGCGTCGAGGGCCGCGCCGGCTTCGCACACCACGTAGGCGCCCACTTCTTCCCCATACCAACGGTTCTCGAAGCCCACCGCCAAGCCGCGGGCCACGCCTGGAATGCGGTTCAGGACCTCGTCGATCTCCAGCGGGGAGAGGTTCACGCCGCCGCGGATGATCAGCTCTTTCTGGCGTCCCGTGATGAAAAAGAAGGGGCGACCCGCGGCGTCTCGCCGCAGGAAGCCCTCGTCCCCGCTGCGGAACCAACCGTGTGCGAAGGTCTCCGCATTTGCGTCGGGGCGGCCATGGTAGCCCTTCATCACGTTGACGCCTCTCACCACGATCTCACCGCGCTCTCCCTCGGCCAGCTCCTGGCCCTCTGCGTCGTGTATGGCCATTTCGTTGGGAGGCAGCGGCACGCCGATCGAGGGGAAGCCGTGGTCGCGCATCCATCCCGCATGCTCGGCATCGTCCAGCTCGCGAGGCAGCATGCACGAGTAACAGGTGGTCTCCGAGAGGCCGTACCCATGCAGGATCCGCAGCCCGAAGCGCTCTTCGAAGCGAGTCGCCAGCTCCACGGTCAGGGGGCCGGCTCCGCAGACCAGGTGCCGAAGCTGCGAGACATCGAGGTCAGCCGGTCCGGAGGGATCTTCGAGCAGGAAGGCCAGCAGGGTGGGGACCACGGAAACGACATGCACGCCTTCTTCGGCAATAGTGCGCCAGAACCATTCGCTGCGGAAGCGACGGCACAACACGGCACGCCCTCCCGCCAGCAAGGGCGTCAGCAGGGTGACCACGAGGCCATTTACATGATGGGTGGGGAGCACACACATCAGTCGGGCCTCGTCGTCGAAGCGATTCCAGCGAAGCAACGCATCGGCGTCCACCAGCAGATTCTGCTGGGTGAGCAGGACGCCTTTGGGCGCTCCCGTCGTGCCGGAGGTGTAGACGATCAGTGCCTCGTCTTCGGCCTCCGGAGCCGGGAAGCGCTCCAGGGCCTCCGGCGGGATCGGCGCCTCGTCTTTGGGAGGGACCTCGAGCCAGGTCTCGATTCCGGGTGCGGCTTCGTGCAGGGCGGCCGCTCGCTCCGCTACCTCGGGAAGAAGCAGCGCCGCTCGGGCCTCGGAGTTGCGCAGCACGAAGCCCACGCGTTCGTCGTCCTCGCCCAGGTTGATGGGCACGACGGTCGCGCCCAGTACCCAGGCTGCGAGGGTGGTGACCGGCACCTCCAGGTGATTCCGGAACAGCGTGGCGACCCGGTCGCCGCGCCGGATCCCGCAGACGTCCCAGAGGGTCTGCGCGCGGGCCGCTACCCGCGATGCGAAGTCCGCGTAGCTCGTGACGCTGCGCTCGGCGCCGTCGCGGTAGACGAGGTACGGGTTGGAGCCCAACGCGGCGCGGCCCTGGAGCAGCGCGCGGAAGTCTCGGAAGGGAAGAGTGGCGAGGCAGCGAGCGGTCGGCTCTGTGCTGCGCGCGCGAGAGATCAGCTCTCGAGTCCGGGCGTCCCCGAGCCCGTTCGTCACACGGGGCCCCGTCCCAGGGCCGCGACGGCATCCATCTCTACCAGCACACCCAGGGGCAACGCCGCGACACCCACGGTGCTGCGCGCAGGCTGCGGAGATTGCGGGAAGTGACGCGCATAGACCGCATTCAACCTGGGAAAGAGCGAGAGGTCGGTGAGATAGATGCCCACCCGCAGGACCTCCTGCATGGAGGAGCCCGCAGCCTCCAGGACGCTGCGGAGGTTTGCCAGTACCTGCCCTGCCTGCGCTTCGATCCCTCCGTCTACGACCTTGCCCTCGGACGGGTCGAGGGGGATCTGGCCGGAGCACCAGACGAGGCCCTGATGGACGATCGCCTGGGAGTACGGGCCCACCGGTACAGGAGCGGCGCTGCTCTGGACCTGGACGAGGTCGCTGGCCAACTCAGTTGACTTCGCTGTCATCCTCGATGAGACGCTCTTCGAGGACCCGGAGCAGGTAACCCAGCAACATCAGGTTGGGAAGCCGCTTGCACGTCTCGCCGGCGAGGGCTTCCGACTGACCGAAGGTCTCCGCGTAGCTGCCGAAGAACTCCAACATTTCCGTCGGGACATTCTTGGCCAGCATCTCGTTGATCTTCTCGGTAGGGAGCTCGTCAAATACCTGCGCGAATTCCCAGGCTAGCTCGGTATGATTCATCTCGGGGGAACTCCCGCCGCATGGTACGGCGCGGCCGATCGTCGCACCGGTGACAATCCTTGTCAACGAAATGACGCGGAGTGTCCCCCAGCAACCAGCCCCGCCACGGGTGCGCGGCGGACTTCCCGCCAGGGTTTTGGGCGAGAGAACGCAGGCCCAAGGCCACACTTGCCGGTCGCCTGCACGCTCAGCGCCGTGCAAGCCGCTTCGCCCGGAAGCCTCGCAGGAGCCGGCTGGTCGGGGCGACTGGATTCGAACCAGCGACCTCTTCGTCCTGAACGAAGCGCGCTACCAAGCTGCGCCACGCCCCGACCGCCCAGGACGCCCTGTGTGGGGGTGCCCATGGACCGGAGATGGGAATATGCCGGCTTCGGTGCGGTGCGTCGAGGCCGGGTCTGTGCCCCGGCTTTCGCTAGGATGGGTCGCCTCGGGTCATTGGAGGAGCACTGCTACTGGATCCCTTCTGGCTTGCCCTCGTGCTGGGGGTGGGCTTTGCACTGGCCTTCTGTGCCATTGCCCGATGGCCCGGCTTCGTGGTTCGCCGCGCACGGCTCGTGTTGGCCCTACTGGGCGCGCTGACGGTGCTGGCCGCTGCGCCCCTGCTGCGTCTGGATCCGCCCGGTCTGCGTCTTACGGTGGATCCCTCCACGGAGCAGTTGCTGCCCGCCCATGACCCCGCTCAGCAGCTGTACCGGCAGGCAGTGCGAAACTTCGGGGACGACGAGATCTTCGTCATTGCGATGCAGACGGACGACGTCTTCACGGCTCCGCATCTGCACTTGCTTCGTCAGCTCACAGACCGCATCGCCCGGATGCCCGAAGTTCGCCGGGTGCAGAGCCTCACCGACGTGGTGGCCTTCCGCTTCGACGAGCAGGCCGATTGGCTCGAGGTGGGCGACTTCATCGAGGAGATTCCCGAGGACCCGGTCCACCTCGCCAACCTGCGCCGCGAAGCCCTGGGAGACCGGATGTATCGGCGCACCCTCATCTCCGAAGATGGCCGGACCGCAGCCGTGAACGTCACCTTCCGAAAAATGACGGACCAGGAGTTCATCGACTCCGGTCTGGACGCCCGCATCGGAAAGCTCCTCGAGGAGGAAACGGCTTCTGCGAAGGACGTGCACTTCCACGTAGCGGGCCGGCCCCATGTAAAGGACCGGGTCTATCACTGGATGGTGCGGGACATGCGCGTGCTGATCCCGTTGGCGCTGCTGGTCATCGCAGCAGGTCTCTTCGTGGTCTTCGGCTCGCGCCGCGGCGTGATCGTGCCCATGGGGATCATCGTGGTGGCCACGGTCTGGACCTTTGGCGCCATTGCCGTACTGGGTCGCCCCCTCACGGTTCTCACCACGCTGCTCGCGCCGATGCTGGGTGCGATTGGCAGCGTCTACGGGATCCATGCGCTCAGCCGCTATGAAGAAGAAGCCCAACAGGCAGAGACTCCCGAGGAGGCCGTCCGCCGGGCGCTCGAGGGTTTGCGCCTGCCGGTCCTGGTCTCCGGCCTCACCACCATGGTCGGCTTCGGAGCGCTGCTGCTGACCGACGTCCCCGCAGTCTTCGAGGTGGGGGCATTCTCGGTGCTTGGCGTGGCTTCGATCACCTTGCTGACCCTCGCGGGTGCCCCTGCGTGGCTGGCGTGCCTGCCCCTGCGCCATGCGGCGTCCGGCACCCGCCTCTCCGCGGCCATCGGCCGGAGTCTCGACCGCCACCTCGAGGCGCTTGCGCGCGCCGCTGCACGCCACGCGCAGCGCTGGCTCGTGGTTTTCGGCGTGCTGTCGCTGGTGTGCGTCGCCGCAATACCGAACATCCGCATCGATACGGACTATCTCTCCTTCTTCTCCAGGGATGCGAAGGTGCGCCTGGACTTCGAGGACGTGAACCGCCTGCTGGCCGGTGCCGTCCCGTTCTTCGTCTACCTGCGCGGGGAAGGGGCCGGGAGCTTCCGCGAGCCCCAGGTGTTGGAAGCGATGGAGCGTTTTCAGGAGGCCGCCGAGCGCCTGCCTCGCGTGGGCAAGACGCTCTCGATGGTCGATACGGTCCGCGTGATGAATCGCGCGATGGCGAAGGACGATCCCCTGGAGGACCGCATCCCGGACTCGCGCGCGGGTGTCGCAGAGCTGCTCTTCCTGGCGCCGAAGGGAGACCTGGATCGCTATACAGATGTGAGCCACGACCAGGCCAACATCCTGGTGCGAACGGGTGCGGTCGGCACCTCTTCCGTGCGGGAAATGGTTGCGGGCCTGCGGCGGGCCATGCGGGCTTCCGGGCTGCCCCCGGGCGTGCGCGCGGACGTCACCGGGAAGGCCCTGCTGCTGGCCCACAGCGCCGATGGCATTGCGGAGGGTCAACCCCGCACTCTGGCCCTGGCGGCTCTGGCCATCTTCCTGCTGGTGGCATGGAGCTTTCGCTCCTGGCGGCTCGGTCTGGTGGCCATGGTGCCGAACCTGGTGCCCGTGCTGATGTACTTCGGTGTGCTGGGCTTCGGGGCGGCGACCCTCTCCCTGCCCACGAGCCTGATCGGCAGCGTGGCGCTGGGTATCGCCGTGGATGACACCGTGCACTTCCTCGTGCGCTACGGCCGAGCACGGCGCGTCGGCTACACGCCGGAGCAGGCCGCCGCGGAGTGTGGCCGGCTCGTCGGCCGACCGATTGCGATCACCTCCCTCATGCTGATTGCGGGCTTCGGCGTGATCGCCTTTTCGAGCTTCGCCACCTTGCGCCAGTTCGGCGTGCTCTCTGCTGGGACCATGGCCGTGGCCGTGATCTCAGACCTGCTCCTCCTCCCCGCGCTTCTGGTGCGTACCCGAGCCTGAGAGCCAGCTTCATGCCGCGGGTCCAATCGGGAGCAGGGGGCTCCGGCGGCGCAGCGATCAGTGGGATTCGAGGCGCCGCATGTCGAAGGTGGTCGGTCGGACCTTCGGGTTCGGCTTGATGTCCTGGATCTTCAATGTGGTGTAGGAGTCGAGCTGCAAGTTCCGCATGGTGAGGAGCGTGGGAACGTAGACGCCGTCCATCAGCTTTACGTGGTCGCTCGGGATCTCGAGCTTCTTCACCTCCAGACCCCGATCATCCCAGTAGTTCGTGAGCAGCGGGACGCAGGTCTGCTTGTCCACGTGAACGCGGAAGCGCGAGTACTCGGACTTCTTCTGCTCCACCGGCGTGACCTCCACCACGTATACCCCGCGCTCCTGGATCACCTTGTCCGGAAGACGCCGGTAGGTTCCGCCCTCGATCTCCCTGGGGACGATGTCTTCGAAGGTGAAGTCCGTTCCGAAGACGGCCTGGCGGCGCAGGTTGACACGCCTGATGCGCCGCAGTGCGTTCAGGTAGACGAACTGGTCGTTCCCGCGCGAGTGATTGTTGATGATCAGGTAGCCCGAGTAGCGCAGGTCCAGGGGGTCGGTGTACTTGACCAGGGTCTTTGACAGTACGCCGGAGCTCGAGGCCCCCCCATCTGGCTTGCGGAAGCTGCTCCAGGTCATACGCAGCTTCGACTCCTGGGTGGCGCCCCCGCGGTCTCCAGAGAGCAGGTCGGCATCCTGGATGTAGGATTTGAAGCGGTTATCCAGGACGCACTGGTAGATTTCCCGGCCCGAGAGCTGCTGCTGCGGGGAGGTGGCGTCCTCCTCGGCCGGAGCGACCGCAAGCACGGTCTCGCCGGCGCCAGCCGCGGCAGGCAGAGCGAAGAGGAGAATCAGGAGGGAGAGCTGGATGTGGAGAAGGGCGCGCATCAATTCCGTCCACCGACCCGCTCGCGGAGCCTATCGCATCCCGCTGGCGTCGGGAACGCCGGCATCCAGCGCTTCCTTGCGCAGATTGGTGATGGCGGTGGCGTAGTCGGGCTGGCGGAAGATGGCCGTGCCCGCCACGAAGACATTGGCTCCCGCTGCGGCGGCGGGGCCGATGGTACCCGGCTTGATGCCGCCGTCGACCTCGAGCTCCAGCTCCAAGCCACGCTCTTCCGCGAGGCGCCGCAGGGCCTGGAGCTTGGGCAGGACGCCCGGGATGAAGTGCTGCCCACCGAAGCCCGGGTTCACGCTCATCACCAGAATCTGCTCCACGGCGCCCAGCACGGGCTCGACCATGGCCACCGGGGTAGCGGGGTTGAGCACTGCGCAGGCCTGCTTGCCCGCACTGTGGATCTCCTCGAGGGTGCGGTGCAGATGGGGGCAGGTCTCCACGTGTACGCCGATGCGGTCGGCACCGGCGGCGACGTAATCCGCGAGGGAGCGTTCTGGCGCCTCGATCATCAGATGGACGTCGAGGGGCAGCGGCGTTGCCGCGCGAACAGCCGAGACTACTGCGGGACCGATACTCAGGTTCGGGACGAAGTGGCCGTCCATGACGTCGACGTGAATCCAGTCTGCACCGGCAGCGCTGACTTGGGCCACCTCCTCGGCGAGCCTGCCGAAGTCTGCGGCCAGGATCGAAGGCGCGATGCGCAGCGGCGGGCTCACGAACGCTTCTCCATGCGCTGGGCAAAGAAGCCGTCCATCGAGACGCCGGCTTCGTCGTCGCT
>Ga0114931_10002811_pt1 | contig 22130 bp, 23 predicted proteins | sample 2SBtaG_FD_89579 | JGI IMG/M metagenome (GOLD analysis project Ga0114931, IMG submission 89579) | Deep subsurface microbial communities from Kolumbo volcano to uncover new lineages of life (NeLLi) - 2SBTROV14_V59a metaG | ecosystem: Environmental > Aquatic > Marine > Volcanic | place: Kolumbo... | reverse complement strand
GCCGAGACCATGGCTGAGCAGGCCGCCATCGGGTGCGCGTCCTTGGGCAGCGCCCGGAAGAACAACCGGAAGTCCTCGTGCAGCATCGTATGGAACAGGATCTGCTCGGTGAACGTCTCCAACTCGTTCGGGGTCGGCAGCTTGCCGTTGATCAGCAGGTACGAGACCTCGAGGAACGTGCAGTTCTCGGCCAATTCCTCGATCGGGTAGCCGCGATAGCGGAGGATTCCCTCCTCGCCATCGATGAAGGTGATGCTACTGAGGCAGCTCCCGGTATTGGCATAGCCCGGGTCCATCGTGATCAGCCCGGTCTCGGCGCGCAGGTTCTGGATGTCGAGGGCGCGTTCGCCCTCGGATCCTTCGATGACCGGGAGTTCGATGACCTTGCCGTCGAGGTGAAGTTCGGCCTTCGGCATCGGGACTCCTTCGTGAGGGAAGTGGTTTCTGGGGAAGTCTGGAGGCTAGCGTCTGACGCCGTGCGCCGACAGGTGCAGCGATCGGCGCAAGTGCGCGTGGTGCAACGGCTTTCTATCGCGCTGCGTCAATGCATCGCGTCATCCCGGGGTCCGCGGCCCCCCCTGGGACGAGCGCCCAGGGGCCGGCCGCGTGCGCCGCCCCTACGATTCCGGTGGCCCTGGGTGGGTTTTTCGCCGCACGACCACCCACTCTCGCGAACCCGTGTGCGACGTCGAGAGCACCTCGACCGGGGTCGCGATCCGGTCGAGCTTGCGGCGCTTCACCACCACGGTCTGCCCCCCGTCCGCGAGGAAGCGGTCCACGTCTTCGGGCGCTTCGAGCCAGACCACGTGGCGGTGGCCGTAGTACCGGAGCCCGCCGATCATCGCGCGGTCGCGGAAGAGCCCGATCGACTGCCCCGGTTCCGTGAAGGCGGCCGCGGCGACCGCGATCGCCCGCGGAGAGCGGACGCCGTCGATCCCAGGGTACAGCAGGCCGAAGATCGCGAGGTCGAGCAGCAACACGCTCCCGATCAGGGCGCCCAGGAACGCGGGAACGCGCACGCGGTTGCGAAGCAGCACGATCCAGGCGATCACGCCGACCGCGCCGAGCGCCAGCACCGAGCCCCCGAAGGCTCCGAGCCAGGCGCCGTCGGTCTCGGCGAGCAGGCCCGGGAACCGGTCGTCCACGAGCGGGGCCTCGATGCTGGCCGCGAGGACCACCGCGCCCACCACGCCGCAGAGGCTGGCCAACCCGATGCCGAGCCAGGTCAGGCCCGCCGGAGGTCGCGCCCGGCCCCGAAGCCAGCGCGAGACCGCGTCCGCGCACAGCAACGCCACGAACGGGAACGCGGGCAGCAGGTACAGCGGCCGCTTCCCGGCCGAGATCGAGAAGAAGACGAGACTGGTCGCGACGACGGCCAGCAGGAATCGCCACGCCCGACGCGTCTCCTCGCCGTGCGCGCCGGTGAAGACCTCGCGGCGCCCGATCTTGTAGACCACGGGCCAGAGCAGGGTCCATGGCAGGAACACCGCCGGGAACTGGTAGAGGTAGTAGTAGAACGGACGCGCGTGGGACGTCCCCTGGAAGAAGCGGCCGATCAGGTTCTCGACCACGGCCCCCTCGCTGTAGCCGGCCGGCGCGATCTGGGCCGCGGCCGCGTACCAGAGCGCGAGCGGCGCCAGCGAGAGCCCGAACCCCCACCACGGGAACGCGCGCGCGAGGCTCCGCAACCGGCCCTCCCAACCGAGGTAGGCCACGACCGACAGCATCGGGATCAGGAACCCGGGCGGGCCCTTCGTGAGGGCAGCCAGGCCCATCGCACCGTGGAAGACCAGGGCCCCGCGCGCGGGGTTCGCGAGCCCCCGGTCGAGCCACCAGAAGCCGGCCAACGCCACCAGTTCGAGGGCGAGCAGGGGCACGTCCAGCTGGGCACGGCGCGCGAGGCGTGCGAACTCGTAGACCGACAGCAGCAGTGCGGCCGCGATCACGCCCACCCGTCCGCCGAACATCCGGCGCCCGAGCAGCATCGTCGCGACGATGGCCCCGATCCCGAACAGGGCTGCCGGAAGCCGCGCGGCGAGTTCGGTGACCCGGTCGAAGGGCGCGCCGAAGAGCGCGGCCAGCCAGAAGTAGAGGGGCGGCTTCTGGTCGTAGGGTTCGCCGTTCAGCCGCAGGAGGATCCAATCCGCAGGGCCGTTCGGCATCGCGCGGAGTTCCTCGGCCACCTGCGTGTATCGCGGCTCGTCCGGAGACGACGCGTCGAGCGCGCCCAGTCCCACCGTCAGCAGCACGATCGCGGCGGCCACCACGCCAGCTCGCAGCCAGGGGCTCGAATCGGTCTCGGTCATGCCCCCTCCCTCGCACGAGCGGGAAGGATTCCTGCCCGGAGCCCGCGCGCCGCGACCCGGAACGGTACCCTGTCGGTCCGATCGGTGCCCGGTGGCGGCCGACGGATCCGACGAAGAAGGGGGATCCATGCTCGAGAACCAGACCGTGCTGGTGACCGGCGCGACCGGACAGGTGGCCTTTCCGGTGGCCCGAGCGCTCGCCGGCTCCAATCGCGTGCTGGCGCTCGCGCGCTACGGCCGCGACGGCGACCGGGAGCGCCTCGCGGCGGTCGGGGCCGAACCCGTCGTCGGCGACATTGCGAACGGTTCGTTCGAAGACGTGCCCGAGGACGTCGACGTGGTCCTGCACTTCGCGGTGGCGAAGAGCGGGGACGACGACTTCGATGCCGACCTGCGGATGAACGCGGAGGGAGCCGGCCTGCTGATGGCCCATTGTCGGCGCGCGCGCGCCTTCGTCCACTGCTCCACGACCGGCGTCTACCGCGCGAGCGGGGGCAAGCGGATCGACGAATCCGCACCGTTGGCCGACCACCATCGACACATGCTCTCGACCTACAGCATCTGCAAGATCGCGGCGGAGGCGGTGGTGCGGACGTCGGCGCGGCAGTTCGGCTTGCCGACCACGATCGCGCGGCTCGCGGTTCCCTACGGCGACGCGGGCGGCTGGCCGTGGTTCCACCTGATGATGATGAAGAGCGGCGTCCCGATCCCGATCCACCCGTCCGGGCCGAACACCTTCCCGCTGCTGCACGAAGACGACTACGTGTCGCAGATCGGGGCCCTCGTCGATCTGGCGAGCGTGCCCGCGACGATCGTGAACTGGGCCGGGAGCGAGGACACGACGGTCGAAGAGTGGTGCCGTCATCTCGGAAGTCTCACCGGCCTGGAGCCGCGCTTCGAGGAGACCGGGACCGCGCTCGAACCGCTGCTGATCGACACCGCGAGGTTGCAGGCGAAGGCGGGCCCCACGCGCGTGCACTGGCGCGACGGCATCCGCCGGATGGTCGAGGCCCGCAACCCGGAATTGTTGAAGCGCCAGGATGGCTGACGTGCCCCGGCTCTCGGTGGTCGTGCCGTTCTACAACGAGCGCGAGAACGTGGCGCCGCTCCACGAGGAGGTGGCCGGCGTGCTGGACGCGCATCCGGGTGGCGTCGAGTTCGTCTACGTCGACGACGGCAGCGCGGACGGCACCGCGCTGGCGCTCGGGGAACTCGCCGACGCGGACCCCCGCGTCCGCGTGATCTCGCTGGTGGAGAACAGCGGACAGAGCGCGGCGCTCGAGGCGGGCTTTCGCGCCGCGCGTGGCGAGATCGTCGCCACCCTCGACGCGGACCTGCAGAACGACCCCGCCGACCTCCCGCGTCTGCTGGAGGGGCTCGACCACGCCGACGTCGTGAACGGCGTGCGCGCGAACCGGCAGGACAGCTGGATCCGCAAGCTCTCGTCCCGGATCGGCAACGGCTTCCGCAACGCGGTGACCGGCGAGGACGTGACCGACGTCGGCTGTTCGCTCCGCGTGATGCGCCGCGAATATCTCGACGGCATCTTCATGGTCCGGGGCATGCATCGCTTCCTGCCGACACTGCTGCGCATGCGCGGCGCGCGGGTGACCGAGCGGCCCGTGAACCACCGCCCGCGCAAGCACGGCGAGTCGAAGTACGGCATCGGCAACCGCCTGTGGGTCGGTCTGGCCGACGTCTTCGCGGTGCGCTGGATGCAGAGCCGCTACGTCCGCTACGAAACCCGCGAACGCGAAGGCTGAAGGCGGCCCGGCCGCCGGTCTGTGCCCGACGCCGCGGCTCCCGACGCGTCAGCCGCCGGCGCGCTTGACGGTGTATCCGCGTTCTTCCAGCGCCGGCACGATCTCGTCGCGGTGGTCGCCCTGGATCTCGATCACGCCGTCCTTCACCGAGCCGCCGGTCCCGCAGCGTCGCTTCAGCGCCTTCGCGAGCTCCCGCAACCCGTCGCTCGCGAGCGGGACGCCGTCCACCGTGGTCACGGTCTTGCCGCCGCGGCCCCGGGTCTCGCGGCGCACGCGCACGACCCCGTCGCCGCGCGGCCGTCGCGGGGCCGCCGGCCCGCCGTCGCGCACGTCGCCGCCGTGTCGGTCGGACCAGACGAGCCCGTCGCGCCCGGTCTTCTTCCGGCTCATGCGCGACCGTCCGCGCGCACCTTCGCCGCATGGCGACCCAGGATCTGCAACATCGTCTCCTGCGTCTGGATGCCGCCCACGGGCCACGGTCCCAGCATGAAGGTCGGAACGCCCGTGACCATCGCATCGCGTGCCTCCTCGGTCTGCAGGCGGAGGGCGGCACGGGCACGCTCGATGCCGGCGGCGGGCAGGGTCCAACCCAGGTCTCGGGTCCAGGCGGCCGTCTCGGACGCGGTGGGCGGCGTGCGGCGCTCCTCGTGGAGCGCCGTGAAGATGCGCTCCCGCCAGGTCGCCGCACGCGCGGCGTCTTCGAGCGCCAACGAGACCGCGTTGACGTCGCGGGAGTCGGGCCAGGTCGGCGGAGCCTCGACCGCGACGTCGAGTTCCCGGGCGACCCGTCGGACGTTGTCGCGGCGCTGTTCGGAGATCGGAGCGCCGCGGCGGTAGCGCGAGAGCAGCTGGCTCAGGTCGAGTGGCTGCCAGACGAGCTGCACGTCGAGGTCCCGGAGCGCCGGCGCCATCCGCTGGGTGACCCGATGTGCGACATAACAGATCGCCGATGCGAAGTCGTACCAGACCGGAATCTGCAGCGTTCCCCGGCTCAAGTGCGGGCGCCCAGCAACCGGCCGTGCTCCACCATCAGGCAGCGATCCTCGACCACGGCGATCCCGGCCGCCTCGAGACGGGCGCTGGCCTCACCGTGACGGATTCCGAGCTGCATCCAGACCCCGCGTGGCCGCGCCGGGAGCGCCAGGATCTCGTCCACGTGCGCTGGAACGTGTGCGCTGGCGCGGAACAGGTTCACCAGGTCCGGCGTCTCATCCAGGTCCCCGAGCGTGGGCACGCAGCGCACGCCCAGCACCCGCTCGAGCATCGGAGAGACCGGGAGGATGCGAAACCCATGCCCCTGCATGTAGGCCGGGACCCGGAAGGCGTCGTCGCCGGGTCCGCTCTTGATGCCGACCACGGCGATCGTGCGGACCCGATGCAGGAGGGCGGTCAGTTCTTCGTCGGTCGAGAGGGGCAGGGCGGTTCTCCTTGCTGCCAGGGTAGGCTGGCGATACCGTCCGCCGCCATGCGAGGGGGGCGCGCGATGCGCAGGCAGCATCTTTGCGGGGCCGCCGGGAGGCGGGTCCGGGCGCTTGCCGCGTGGGCGGCGTTGGTCGTGGCCGCGTCCGCCGGGTTCGGGACCGGGGTCGCGCGCGCCGACGACGCGCCGATCCACGATCCGCTCGACGCGATGCGCGTCACGCGGCTCGACAACGGGCTCACGGTCCTGAGCCTCGAAGACCATTCGAGCCCGGTGGCCTCCTTCCAGGTCTGGGTCGAGGTCGGCTCGAGCGACGAGGCACGCTACACCGGGATTGCGCACCTGTTCGAGCACCTGATGTTTCGCGGCTCGAAGCACCTGGGCAAGGAGGTCCACAGCCAGATCGTCGAGGCGCGCGGCGGACGGGTCAACGCATCGACCTCCCAGGACGTGACCCGATACTTCGAGGACGTGCCGTCGGAGCACCTCCCCCTCGTCATCGCCCTCGAGGCGGAACGCTTCGCCAACCTGGTCATCGACGACGAGGCGCTCGAGAGCGAACGCGAGGTGGTCATCAGCGAGCGGCGCTGGCGGAACGAGGACGATCCGGGTGGCCGCGCCTTCGAACAGTTGATGGCGAGCGCGTTCAAGGCCCACCCCTACCACCACCCGGTCGTGGGCTGGCTCTCGGACCTGCAGCAGGTCTCGGTCGAGCAGTGCCGCGCGTTCTTCGACGTCTACTACGCGGCCAACAACCTGGTGATCGCGGTGGCCGGGGACTTCGACACCGACCAGACGCTGGCCCGGATCCGGGACGCCTTCGGCGGGCTGCGCAGCGCGGCCGAGGTCCCGCGCAACCCCACCTGGGAGCCGCCGCAACGCGGCGAGCGCCGGGCCGACGTCCTGTTCGACGTCGCCGGGCCGCTGCTCTCGATGGCGTGGCACGCCCCGCCGTCGGGCCACGCGGATTCGGAGGCGCTCGACGTGCTCACGGGCGTGCTCTCCGACGGCCGGGCGAGCCGGTTGTATCGGCGCATGGTGCATGCCGAGGATGCCGTCGCGCTCGGCGCGCAGGGCGTCTACTGGGAACTCGACGACGCCGGGCTCTTCTACGCCGGCGTCGAGGTCCGCCCGGGCGCCTCGATCGACACGGCCGAGGCGCTCTTCCTCGAGGAGGTGGAACGCATCCGCGCCGAAGCGCCGAGCGAGGCCGAGGTCGATCGGGCGCGGCGCTCGCTGGAGGTCGGCCTGATCGTGGGGCAGGGCAGCGCCCATGCGCTGGCCGGCCGGATGGGGCGCGACTGGGTCACCTTCGGTCGCATCCGTCCGTTGCAGGAGCGTCTGGCCAGGATCCGGGGCGTGACGCCGGCCGACGTCCAACGCGTGGCGAAGAAGTACCTGGTGCCCGAGGGGCGCACCGTCGTGCGCGTCATCGCGCCCCCGCCGGCCGCGGCCGCGGGCACCACGGAAGGAGCCGGCTCGTGAGGCGCGCGCTCGGCATCCCGCTCCTCGCCTTCGTCCTCTCGTGCGCCGGAAGCGCGAGCCCCCGCTTCGCGTGGGACGAACCGCCGGCCCCGCCGCGCGACGTGCCCGTGGTCGATGCGGCCGACCTCCACCGCTTTGCGCTCGCCAACGGCGTGTCGATCCTGGTCCTCGAGGATCCGAGACTCCCAGCGATCGAGATGGGTCTGAGCGTCCCGCGCGGCAGCGCGATCGAGACGCCGGACGAAGCCGGCGTGGCGGTCTTTACGGCCGAGTTGATGCAGCAGGGCGCCGGCGACCGCGACGCACTGGCCCTCGCGGAAGCGGTCGATTCGCTCGGCGCGCACCTCTCCGTCGATGCTGGCCCGGACGCGATGAGCGTCGCCCTCGGCGGGCTCTCGCGCGACCGCGCGTTCCTGCTCGGCGTATTGGCCGACGTCGCGATGCGCCCGCGGATGTCGCCGGCCGAAGCCGCTCGCGTCCGCCAGCGTCAGCTCGCGGGTCTGCGACAGGCGGGCGACGACCCCGGGACGCTGGCCCGCTGGACGTTCCGGGACGTGCTCCACGGTGGCACCCGCGCGGGCCTGCCCGCGGCCGGGACGCCGGAAGCGGTGGCCGGCTTCGACGCCGAGACCGCGCGCGCATTCCACCGGCGCGTGTTCACGCCCGAGGGCGCGCTGCTGTGGGCGGTGGGCGACGTCGACGCCGAGACCTTCCGGGCCGAGGCCGAGGCCGCATTCGCCGGCTGGCAGGGCCCGCCGCTCGCGGCGCCGGCCGCACGCATGGGGGACACGGGCGAGCGGCGCATCGTGGTGGTGGACTGGCCCGGTCTCGCACAGGCGCAGATCCTGGTCGGCCACGAGGGCATCGCGCGCGGCGACGCCGACCGCCTTCCGGTCCAGCTGATGAACACCGTGCTGGGTTCCGCCGGCTTCTCCTCCCGGCTGATGTCCAAGGTCCGCGCGGAAGAGGGACTGACCTACGGGATCGGCTCCATCTTCTCGCAGCAACGGTCGGGCGGGACCTTCGCGGTCTCGACCTTCACCGAGGTCGGCCAGGTCGGCCATCTGCTCGCGCTGACCCTGGGCGAGCTCGAGCGGATCCGCACCGAGCCCCCGACCGAGGCCGAACTCGCGTGGGCGCGCAGTCTCCGCGCGGGACGGTTCGCGCTCTCGCTCGAAACGAGCGGCGCCGTGATGGGGGCGCTCGTCGATCTCGAGATGCACGGGCTTCCCCGCGACACGATCGACACCTATCGGCGCCGCGTGCGGGCGTTGACTGCGGCCGAGGTCGCCCGGGCCGCTCGCGACCACGTGGACGCGGCGCGCTGCTCGATCGTGGTCATCGGGCCTGCGGACGTGCTGGTCCCGCAGCTCGAACCGTTCGGAACCCCCCAGGTTCGCGCGCGCTGACGCCGGCCGCTGCCCGAGGGCGCGTCTCCTGGAGGATTCCCGCACCGGCCCATTGCCGACCGACCGATCGGTCAGGTAAAGTCCAGCCCGTGCTCGACCGATCGGTCGGGGGCCGATGGAGACGCCGTGCCCGATCCCGCATCCCCGAGCAGTTCCCGCGAAAAGCTCCTCGATGTCGCCGAGCAGCTCTTCTCGGATCGCGGCTACGCCGCGATCGGCGTCCACGCGGTCGCGACACGGGCCGGGCTCGGCAAGTCGTCGCTCTTCCACCACTTCCCGAGCAAGGCCCTGCTCTACGCCGCCGTGCTCGTACGGGTGATCGAGCGCATCGAGCTCGGCGTCGCGCCGATCTTCGGGGGTGGCGGCCGGGCCACCGAGCAGCTCGAGGCCATGGTCGGCGCGTTGGTCGACGCGCTGGCAGAGCATCCGACCTCGGCGCGGCTGCTGCTGCGCTCGGTCTTCGAGGACGATGACCCGGCCGTGGTCGCCGCCTGCGAGGCGTGCGGCGTCGATCGGCGCATCCAGGCCCTGCTCGGCCGTGTTCGCGACGTCGTCGAGGCCGGCGTCGCCGCCGGCGAGTTCCGCCCGGTGTCGGTGCCCGACCTGCTGCAGACCGTGGTCGGCGCCACCGTCTTCCATTTCGCTTCCGGCGACTTCGGCGAGCAGCTCTTCCAGGCTCCACTCTTCACCGCCGAGTCCATCTCGCGTCGCAAGCGCGAGGTGCAGACCCTGTTGCAACACGGGCTCGCCCCGTCGTCGCGCCCCCAAGGAGAATCCTCGTGAACAAGTTCCTCGCATCGCACCGCCGCCGCGTCGGAGACTTCGATCTGCTCGACTGGGAGGGCTCTCCGGAGGCCCGCGCCGTGCTCGACGATTCCGACACCGCCGTCCCGCTGGAAGCCAACTGGACCTGGGAATACGGCAGCGAGGTGCAGGAACTGCGCGCCCTGTACGAGAAGGGCAAGCTCAACCAGTGGAACGCCGAGACGGACCTCGACTGGGAGGCTCCGGTCTCGAACGACGACTGGGTGATCGCGCCGGAAGGCTCGCTGATGGCGCAGGCCTGCAAGCTGATGGGCAAGGACGAGGCCACGCAGAAGGCCGCGGCCTTCGACGAGCTCGGCTACCTGCTCTCCCAACTGCTGCACGGCGAGCAGGCGGCCCTCGAGTTGTGCGGCCAGCTCACCAACGTCTGCGAGAAGATGGACCAGAAGCTCTACGCGGCGAGTCAGGTCATCGACGAGGCGCGGCACATCGAGGTCTTCTCGAAGTTCCTGGCGCGCAAGATGGACGGCGTCCATCCGATCAGCGCGACGCTCAAGATGCTGCTCGACGAGCTGCTCGCGGCCGAAGGCATGAAGAAGAAGACGCTGGGCATGCAGACGCTCTTCGAAGGGACCGCCGTCGGCATCATGGACATGTTCCGGCAGCAATCCGCCAACCCGTTCGTGACGGAGATGATCCGCCGCGTCGAGCAGGACGAGTCGCGTCACGCGGCCTTCGGCGTGCTCACGATGAGGCGGGTCGTGAAACACGCCTCCGAGGAGGAGATGGCCGAGATGGAGGACTGGGCGTTCTCGATCCTCGAGACGCTGAACGCGGGCCAGCAGCTGGACATGTTGCGCACCTTCGGCCCGAAGTACGACCTCGACCCGGAGGCGCTGACGACGGCGCTTCTCTCGATGCCCGAGTTCCCCGAGATCAACAGCCTGATGTTCATGCACACGGTGGTGCCGAACCTGCAGCGTCTCGGTCTGATCACCGACCGGACCCGCGAACAGTGGCTCGACACCGCGATGATGGTCGAGCAGCGGGGCGCCGCGACGGGCGGGTCGCTTCCGCTGGTCGGCTAGTTCGGACCCGGCATTCCGATCAGCCACGGAGGCGGAGAGGGGTGGGCTCCGGCTCATGGCTCGCCCCTGATCGGCACGGGTCCGAGGGAGTCACTCGGGTGACCCAAGACACTGGGAACAGACGAGTGGCCCTGCTGCGCTCGACTTCGCCTGCGCCCACCCCTCGCCGCCTCCGTGGCTGATCGGAATGCCGGATCGGGGCCAGGCCGCACTGCCGCCCGTCCGTCGCGCCACCGCTTTGTTCAGTCGGCTCCGGGCGAATAACGCGCGCGGGCACGATCGAGTTCGTGCGTGACTTCGTCGCGCAGGCGCTCGGGCTCGAGGACGAGGGCGTCGGCGCCGAAGGAAAGGATCCACTGCCGCAGCTCGTCGCCGGTCCCGACCTGCATCGTCAGATCGACGGCCCCGTCGTCGGCCGCGCTGACCTGTTGGCTCTCGTGCCAGACGTGTTCGCGCACGTAGAGGGCGCGCCGCTGCGCGAAGCGGATGCGCACGGTCTCGGGCGACTCGGCCACGACGCCGAAGCTCCCCGCGGTCAGCGCGTCGAAGTCGAAGTCGTCCGGGATCTCGAATCCGTCCTCGGTGATCGCCGGTTCCCGGATGCGGTCGATCGCGAACGTGCGGATCTCGCCGCGCTTGTGGTCGTGCCCGATCACGTAGAGGGCACCGCTTCGATACCAGACGCGATAGGGGTCGAGGGAACGGGTCGTCGTCTCGCCCGTCCGCGCGGTGGTGTAGGCCATCGTGACCGTCCGCCGCTCGAGCACGGCCTCGTTCAGCGTGCGGATCACGTCGCGCACCTCGGCGTACTGCTTGTGCGGCCCGGGCATCACCTGGAACGCGTCCCGGAACCGGGCGAGAAAGGCCGCGAGGTCGGGTCCGAGGCTGGCGCGGATCTTTCCGAGGGCGGAATGGATCGAGTCGTGGAAGACGGTGCCCTCGAGCGCCTGGAGCACGTCCTCGCTGAATGCGAGCGCGAGCAGTTCGTCGGGCGTGAAGGGCGCGTCGCCGAGCTCGAAGTTCTCGAGAAGCCTGTAGTAGACCCGGGTGTCCCGCTTCTCGCTGGTGACCGGGAAGCCCGCGTACATCAAGGCGTCGAGGTCGCGGTAGACGGTCCGCCGGGTGCACTCGAGGTCGGTAGCGAGTTCGTCGAGGCCGATGCCGAAGCGGCTGCGCGCCAGCCGCTGGATCAGCCGCCACTGTCGGGCGAGCTGGTCACCCCGCAACTGCGCGTCCCCGGTTCAATCGTTGACCCGCTCCACGTACTCGCCGCTGCGTGTATCGACCCGGATCTTCTCGCCCTCCTTGATGAAGAGCGGGACCTGGACGACCGCGCCGGTCTCGAGGGTCGCGGGCTTCGTGGCGCCCGACGCCGTGTCGCCCTTCATGCCGGGGTCGGTCTGCGCGATCGGCGCGATGATGAACTGGGGAAGCTCGATGTTGATCGGTTCGCCCTTGTAGAGGATCACGTCGATCAGGGCGTTCTCCTGCAGGAACTTCCGGTCGTCGCCCAGCTGCTCGAACGGGATCGACATCTGGTCGTAGGTCGTCGTGTCCATGAAGACGGCGCTCTCGCCGTCCTGGTAGAGGTATTGCATCGTGCGGTCCTCGACGTCAGCCTCCTCGACCTTGTGCCCCGAGTTGAAGGTCTTCTCGACCGTGCGTCCGGTCTTGAGACCCTTCAGCTTCGTGCGGACGAAGGCGCCGCCCTTGCCCGGATTCACGTGCTGGAAGAACGTCATCACGTAGGGCTCGCCGTCGAGTTCGATCTTGAGGCCGTTGCGGAACTGGGACGTGTCGAGGGCCATGCGGGGGCGCTCCTTCGGTTTCGGCGCCGCAGGGTAGCGGACGCCGCATCGCCGTCACGCCACGCGTCCGACCCGGGGCGACGCGGCCGGCGACGCGGCCGGAAAGGGAAGGGCGGGCGCTCTCCCCACGGGAGGAAGGCGCCCGCCCCGGGATCGAGCGGTCGTTCGATGCGGCGCGCCGGGCGGGTTCAGCCCTTGGCCGCGCTGATCGCCGCGGTCAGCGCCGGAACCACCTCGAAGAGGTCTCCCACCACGCCCACCTGCGCGACCTCGAAGATCGGCGCATCGGCGTCCTTGTTGATGGCCACGATGAAGTTCGAGCCCTTCATCCCGACCAGGTGCTGGATGGCGCCCGAGATGCCGCACGCCACGTAGAGCTTGGGCGCCACGATCTGTCCCGACGAGCCGACCTGGTACTCGTGCGGCAGCCAGCCGGCGTCGACCACCGGGCGCGAGGCGCCCATGGCGCCGCCGAGGGCATCCGCGAGCGGCTGGATGACTTCGGTGAACTTCTCGGGGTCGCCGACCCCGCGGCCGCCGGAGACGATGATCTCGGCCTTGGAGAGATCGACGCCCTTGGCCTCCGCCACCTTGACCTCGACGAAGCGGGCGCGTGCGCCCGACGTGTCCACCGCGAGCGCCTCGGTCGAGCCGTCCGAGGTCCCCTCGAACGGGGCAACGGCGCCCGGCTGCACCGTCACGACCGTGGTCCCGCCGCTGGTGCTGACCTGGGCATCGAGCTTGCCGTTGAAGACCCGGCGCACGAAGTGGCCGTCCTCGAACGCGAACACGTCGGAGACGAACCCGGCGTCAAGGGCGGCGGCCACCCGCGGCGCCACGTCCCAGCCCGTCGGCGTGTTGGAGACGAGGATGGTCGTCGCGCCAGACGCCGCCACGGCGGCCTGGATCGCGGCCGAGTAGCCGTCCACGGTGTAGTTCTCGAGCGATGCGTCGTCGGCGACGTAGGTCTTGCCGCCGCCCTGGGCGGCGAAGGCGCTGGCGAGGTCGCCCACGCCAGAGCCGATCACCAGGCTCGAGACGTCGCTCCCGATCTTCTGGGCGAACGTGACGAGCTCGTGGCTCGCCTCGCGGATCGCGCCCTTCTGGATTTCCGTGACGATGAGGATGCTCATCGATCTCTCCTTTTCGAAAGGTCCGGGGCGCTAGAGGAGCCCGAGTTCCTTGATCTTGTTCACGAGGCTGGCGACCACTTCGTCGGTCGATCCGGAGAGGATCTCCGCGCCTTCGCCCTTCACCGGCTGGTAGATCTTGTCGATCTTGACCTTCGCGCCGCCGCTTCCGACCGCGTCGGCGACGCCGAGGTCGGCCGCGGTCTTCACGCCGATGGGCTTCTTCTTGGCCGCCATGATCCCCTTGAGGGAGGCGTAGCGGACCTGGTTCAGGCCCGACTGCACCGCGAGCAGCGCCGGCGTCGGAAGGTCGACCACCTCGAGGGCGCCGCCCTCGAGTTCGCGCTCGACGCGGACGTTGCCGCCGTCGAATTCGGCCTTCAGCACGCCGGTGGCGCTCGGGACGCCCATCAGCTCCGCTACCATCGGCGGCACCGCGGAGGCGTTGTCGTCGTCGGCCATCAGGCCCGTCAACACGAGGTCGGGGCTCTCCTCCTTGGCGATCGCGGCCAGCGTCTTGGCGATGCCCAACGCGTCCGAGCCCGCCATCGCGTCGTCGTTCACGTGCACCGCGCGGTCGGCGCCCATGCCCAGCGCCGTGCGGAGTGCCTGCGTGACGCGGTCCGGGCCGATCGAGGCCACGACGACCTCGGCGTCGTCGCTGGCGTCCTTGATCCGCAGCGCCTCTTCCAGCGCGTAGGTGTCGTAGCTGTTGATCTCGAACTTGATGCCGTCTTCCTTGATCCAGGTGCCGTCTCCGTTGATGTCGAGACGAGCGTCCTGGTGGGGCACCTGCTTCAAGGCGACCAGGATCTTCATGGGGCAATAGCCTCCCGATGGGGTGGAAACACGAGGCCCCCGCGGACGCGCGAGTGAGGCAGGCTCGGGGGGGCGGAGCGGCGCGGACTCTAGCCGGGGTGCCCCGGCATTTCAACCACCGGACCCCGCGAAAACCACCCGGATTCGCGGGGTTAGACGCCTTCCCGGCGCCGCGCGTCCAAGGCCCGCACGATGCGCCCGTGCTCGGCCTCTCCGAGCCGGAAGCGCGCGAAGGCGAGGGCCCCGATCGCGTAGCCGGCGAGCGGCAATCCGCCCATCAGCAGGCGCATCGCGTCGCGGACCTCGGGGCCCTGTTCGACGCCGCGCTCGTAGCCGACTGCGCTCAGCACCAGGCCCACGATCCAGCCGGTGATGCCGCCCGCGAGTTTTCGCACGAAGTTCCAGGCGGCGAAGTAGGCCCCCTCCTTGCGTTGGTGCGTCTCGTACTCGTCGAAATCGATGACGTCGGCCTTGAGGGCCTGGCCGAGGGTATTGCCGCAAGCGCCCGCGGTGCCGGCGATCGCGCCTGACACGGCCATCCACCACCAATCGCCCTCGGCGAGCCAGAAGATCATGCCGAAGCCGGCGCCGCCCAGCAGCATCGCCACCAGCCACAGGCGCCGCTTCTCGAAGCGACGTGCGAGCGCGACCCAGAGCGGGACCGCGAGCAGACTCGGCACCATGTAGAAGGCCAGCATCGCGCCCGTCGAGTCCGGAAGTTTCGTCACGTGCTCGGTGACGAACGGGACCAGCATCCCGATCCCGCCCGAGCCGAGACTCTCGATGAAGAACACGAAGAGCAGCAGGCGCGCATGGGGGTTGCGCAGCACGTCCCCGATCGCGGTCCACGGGTCGTCGGCCGATCGACCTTGATAGTCCTCGCGTTCGCGGGGGAGACGCCGCAGTGCCGCGATCATCAGGACCACGACCAGGGTTCCGGCGACGAGGACCTGCGTCCCTGCGGCCGCGCGCCCGCCGAGCGCGTGCTGGGTCCCGAACACGGCCGCCCCGAACATTCCCAGCGTGGCGACCGCCTGCCGGGTCCCGAAGATGCGCGTCCGCTCGATGCGCTCCTGCGTGAGTTCCGCGCCCAGCGCGAGGTGGGGAACCTCGAACGCGGTATAGGCGGTGAAGAACGCGAGGAACGAGACCCCGACCCAGGCCACGAGCCCGTTCCCGGTCAATCCCACGGGAGGCGCCCACAGCGCCAGCGCGGCGAGGGCGAGCGGAATCGCCGAACCCAGCAGCCAGGGCCGCCGCCGTCCGAAGCGGGTTCGCGTCTGGTCGCTCCACTGCCCGACGAGGGGGTCGGAGACGGCGTCCCAGACCCGGGAGACCAGCCAGATCCACCCGATCGCGGCCGGGTCCAGCCCGAGGATGTCGGTGCCGTACTTCGTGTACCCGATGATCAGCAGCAGGTAGAGATAGTGGACCGCGCCATCCGGGATGGCATAGGCCAGGATCGGTGCCCAGCCGAGGCGTCGCAGGGCCGGCGCGTCGCCGGTCGCCGGCGGGGCGCTCATCGGCGCCTAACGTCCCATGAACATCAGGAAGTCGTCGAGTTTCTCGACCCGGAGGTACGGGTTCCGCCGCTTCTGTTCGCCCATGTCGCCGGACGGCTCCGCAGAGTAGAAGTGACCGGGGTAGAGCAGGGTCTCGTCCGGAAGACTCGCCAGGTGGCGCAGGCTGGCGAACATGTCCTCGGGGTCGGAACCCGGCAGGTCGACCCGGCCGCAGCTGCCGAGGAAGAGCGTGTCGCCCGAGACGAGTCGGTCCGCGACGCCGCCTTCCTGGACCAGGAAGCATTGCGATCCCGGCGTGTGTCCGGGCGTGTGGAGCAGTTTGATGCGGTTCGGGCCCAGTTCGATCACGTCGCCGCTGCCGTGGCGCACCAGGTCGCTCTCGGCGACGCCCGTGATCTGCTTCAGCCCGTCGGCCTCGCGTTCGTTCACGTGGATCCGGCAGGGGTTGCGCTCGAGCAGTCGCCCGAGCCCCTCGATCTCCATCCCGAAGATCGAGCCGCCGACGTGGTCCTGGTGGTAGTGGGTGATAAGAGCCCCGGTCACGCGCAGGCCGTCCTGCTCGGCGCGGTCGCAGAGGGTATCGACGGCCCAGGCGGGATCGACCACCAGGCATTCGCCGCTCGATCGGCTGCCGATCAGGTAGGCGAAGTTGGCCATCTCGCCGACGGGCAGCTGGACGAAGTAGAGGTCGCTCTCGCTCACACCGCATCCTCCTCGATCCGGATGCGTAGCACGTCGCCCACGAGTTCGACGGGATGGACCCGGACTGCCTCTCCGTCGTCGAGGCCTTCGCCCGTGAGTGTGTGATAGGCGTAGCCGTGGATCGGACAGACCACGCACTCGTCCTCGATCAGGCCTTCGCCGAGAGAGCCGCCGGCGTGGGGGCACCAGTCGTCCATCGCGAAGTAACCGCGTTCGGTTCGTCCGACGGCCAGGCGGCGGCCGGCCACGCTGAAGACGCGCACCTCGCCGAGACGGAGTCGCGACGCCGGCTCGATCGTGTGCCACGGCATGGCGGTAGTGCGCCTACGGCGCGTCTCCGAGCGTGCGCTGGATCCATCCCTCGAGCGTGGCGAGGACCTCGTGGGCCACTTCGTCCGCGCTGCGCCCGGACTTCTTCGGAACCTTGAGGGCGTGATCGGCATCCTGGACCACGTGGAGATTGACCGGAGCGCCGACCCTGCCCAGTGTCTGCCGGAGCGTGGGAAGGTCGCAGCGGCGGTCGCGGCTGCCCTGGACGAAGAGCATCGGGTTCACGATCCGGTAGAGTCGCTCCGGGTGGACATCGCCGGGATCGTCCTGCTTGTGGAGCGGGAAGCCCAGGAAGAAGATGCCCTCGACGCGGAGCCGCGAGATGGAGGCATGGGACGCCACCAGCGCGCCCATGTTCTTGCCGCCGGCGAAGACGTGCGCGGGCGCGGAACTGGGATCCTTGCCGAGGACCGCGATCGCGGCCTCGTAGGTCCGCGTCATCACCTTCATCTCGTCGGGCTTCCGCTTGCCCGCGACCATGTACGGCATCGGGAAGCGCAACGTCAGGTACTTGCGCTCTGTCAGCGCCAGTTGGACGGCGTCGAGGAGCGGATCCTGGGCCATCGACCCCTGCGCGATCACGACGCTGATCCGCGAGCCGGTGGGCCACCACTCGGGGACGCCGAGCGTGCCCTTGACCACGTCCAGCCCGTGCACGGGTTCGAGGAGCGGGATCTCGATCTCCTCGAACTGGACGGTCCGCTCGATCGTTTCCTCTCCCTCGGGGGATTGCATCCGGGCCTCCTGAGGCCCGGCAACCTAGCGACTCCGCCAGAAGAGGGGTAGAGGCCGGGCCCGTCCGGGCGCTACGATGGGCCTCCAAGTCCTTGGAAACACGATGGAAAAAGTACTCATCACGGGGATCGCCGGCGGGGTCGGCCGGTTGCTCGCGCGGCGGTTGGTCGCGGAGACCGAGGTGTGCGGCGTCGACCGCGCGCCCTGGGACGCGCGTCCGGACAAGATCGCGATGTATCGGGTGGACCTCCGGAAGCGCGAGTTCGAGGACGTCATCCGGACCGAACGGCCCACCGCGCTGGTCCACCTGGGCTTCGTGCGCGACTTCCGGGGCGATCCCGGGCGGCGCCACGACATCAACGTGCGGGGCACCCAGCGCGTGCTCGAGCACTGCGCCGCGCACGGCGTCGAGAAGGTGGTCGTGGTGTCGAGTGGCACCGTCTACGGCGCCCAGCCCGACAACCCGTTCTTCATGGACGAGGACCATCCGCTCTCGGCCAGCCGCGACTACCCCGAGATCCGCGACCTCGTCGAGGTCGACACGGTCGCGAGCAGCTTCCTGTGGAAGGCGCCCGAGGTGCGCACCGCGATCCTGCGCCCGGTCCACGTGCTCGGGCCCCACGTGCGCTCGATGATGGGCGAGTTCCTGCGCCTCGAGCGGCCGCCCACGGTGATGGGGTTCGATCCGGTGCTCCAGGTGATGCACGAGGAGGACGTGGTCGAAGCCATCGCGCGGGCCCTCGAGGCCGGCCTGTCCGGCGTCTTCAACGTGACGGGCCCCGGCGAGATCCCGCTGCTGACCGCGGTGCGCGAGACCGGCGGCCGCGCGGTCCCGGTTCCAGAGTTCCTGCTCCGGCCCGCACTCCGCCGGCTCTTTCCGTGGCGCGCGGTGCCGTGGCCCGAAGGCGCCATCGACTTCCTGAAATATCCCGTCACGCTTTCGGGCAAGCGCTTCGCCGACCAGACCGGCTTCGAGCCCCTGTTCGGCTTGCGGGAAACCCTGCGCGGACTGCGCGGCGGATAGGAACAAGGAACGGGCGGGGCACCGTGGCACGGAAGCAGAGCGGTTGGTTCGGCGCGCTCGCGGATCTCGCGGGAGCCGCGGTGCCGTTGTCGGTCCGCGAGCTCGATGCCGAGATCGGCGACCGGCTCTCGAAGGTTCCCACCGCGGTGAACGAGTATGGCTTCGACCGCTTCGGCCTCTCGCCCCAGGAGGCGCGACGGCTGCTGCTGCCGGCCGCACTGCTCTACCGGTACTACTTCCGCGTCTCGACGGATGGCATCGACCGGGTTCCGGCGGGACGCGTGCTGCTGATCTCGAACCACGCGGGCCAGCTCCCGTTCGACGCGGCCATGATCGGGGCCGCGATGGTCCTCGAGGCCGAGCCGCCCCGGATCGCGCGGGGGATGGGCGAGTACTGGATTCCGCAGCTGCCGTTCGTGAGCAGCAGCGCCCATCGCATGGGGAGCATGGTCGGGACGCCCGAGAACTGCAAGGCGCTGCTCGAGGACGAGGAGTGCGTGATGGTCTTCCCCGAAGGCGTGCGCGGCATGAACAAGACCTTCGACCAGCGTTACAAGCTGCAGCGCTTCGGTACCGGCTTCATGCGGCTGGCACTCGCCACCGGGACTCCCATCGTTCCGGTCGGCGTCGTCGGTTCCGAGGAACAACAACCCGGCTTCGCGCGGCTCGACTCCTTCGGGAAGCTGCTGGGTGCGCCGGCGCTTCCGCTGACGCTCGGCTTCCCCTGGCTCGGTCCCCTGGGTCTGCTGCCGATGCCGGTCAAGTACTGGATCGGCTTCGGCGAGCCGCTTCGATTCGAGGGCACGGGTCACGAAGAGGATTCCGAGATCGTGGCCCACGTCGATCGGGTGCGCGCCGGAATCGACGAGCAGCTCGACCGCGGGCGTGCACAACGCCAGGGCATCTTCAGCGGATGAGTCCGTCGCGCTCGGCCAGGTTCGTCGCGGCCTTGGCCGTGCTCGCCGGGGTTTCGGCAAGCGGTTGCACGACCGCGGACGGGCCGAGCGCGGCCGAGGAGCGCTCGGCTCCGGCCCTCGCGGTCATCGGAAACGGTTCCGCGGGATCGCCCGACCAGGTGCTCTGGCTCTCGGTCGCGGGGCTCCGGCCCGAACACTACCTGGGACCCGGCGCCACGATGCCCACGCTCGCAGCCCTGGCGCGCGGCGGGGTCGCCGCGGAGCGCGTGACCTCGGTCACCCCGGCTACGGTCTACCCGGTACACGCGATGTGGATGACGGGGCTCACGGCCGACGTCCACGGGGTCCCGGCCGACCATCGGCTCGGCGAACACGGCGTGGCGACTGCGTCGTTCCGCGAGGCCGATGCGCTCCGCGCGGCGCCCCTATGGCAACGCGTGAGGGACGCCGGCGGCGTGGTGGCCGCGCTCGACTGGCCCGGCACGTTCGGGGCGGACATCTCCGTCCTGATCCCCGACGTCGCAGCGGCCCCGGGTGCGCCTTGGCATCTCCGGGCCGCGGACGCGTCCACGCCGGTGCTGGCCGGCCTGGTGCGCGGTGCGCTGCAAGCCGACCGACGCGGTCCCGGCCGGGACGCGTTCGTCGCCGCCACCGCCTGTCGGCTGCTCCGCGCACGCGTGGCTCCCCGGCTCACGCTGGTGCGGCTGAGCCAGGCCCAGCCGGTCCTGCTGCAGCAGGGGCCGCGCTCGGCGGCCGCCGCGGTGGCCTTCGCCGCCCTCGACCGCGCGATCGCGGACCTGGTCGCCTGCCTCGGAAGCGAACGGCTCGCGCGCACGGCCGTCGTCGTGACCGGCGATGCGGCCTATGAGCCGGTGCACACGGCGCTCCGCCCCAACGCGGTCCTGGCGGCCGCGGGTCTCGGGGGCCGCGGCGCGTGGCGCGCGGTTGCGCGCAGCCACGGCGGCAGCGCGTTCGTCTATGCGCACCGCGAGGCGGATGCGCTCCGCGCACGCCGCGCGCTCGAGGAGGCGGCGGCCGCCAGCACCGCCTTCCGCGTGGTGGGGGCCGAGGAGATGATCGCGGCGCACGCGGATCCGGAGTCGTGGTTCGGTCTCGCCGCAGCGCCCGGCTTCGTCTTCGAGGATGGCTGGCAGGGCCCGGTCGAAGCGCCGGCGGGACAACTCGGTGCGGCCGGCTACCTCGGACCGGAGGGGGCCGCGGGCATGGGCGCGGTGCTGTGGGGGCGGGGCGTGCGATCCGGCGTGCGCGTGCCGCTGCTCTCGGGCGTGGACCTCGGCCCGACGGTCGCTTCGCTGTTGGGTGTGGCGCTCGAGCCGGCCGCGGGGCGCCCGCGGCTCGGGTGGCTCCGTCCGGGGTCCGCGTCGCACCCCCCGTCGCACCCCGGGAAGGTGGACCGAACCCCGACCGCGGATGGCCCGTAGGACGGGCCGGAGGAACGCGCATGGAGCGTCTCGTCGAGATCGAGCTGAACCCCCGCGAGCGGCGCGTCTACGATCGCGTGCGCGCCGTCGTCCGCAGCGCCGACCCCGGGGCTGCGTCGGATCTGCGCGATCTGCTGCTCGTGTTTCCGGACCTCGTGATGCTGGTGTTCCGTCTGATGCGCGATTCGCGGGTGCCGATCGGGCAACGCGCGCTAGCGATGTTGGGCATCGGCTACGTCCTCTCCCCGATCGACCTTCTGCCGACGTTCCTCTTCGGCCCCCTCGGCGTGATCGACGACCTCGTGGTCGTGGCCGCCGTGGTCTCCCGCCTCGTCAACTACGTGCACCCGGACGTCGTCCGGAGCCACTGGTCGGGTCAGGGAGACGCACTCGAGATCGTCCGCCGCGTCTCGGACTGGAGCGAGCGCAACGTCACCGGCCGGATCCGCTCCGTACTCGGAGCCTAGCCCCGATCCGGCATTCCCGATTGGCCACGGAGGCGGCGAGGGGTGGGCGCAGGCGAAGTCAAGCGCAGCAGGGCCACTCGTCTGCTCCCTGTGCCTTGGGTCACCCGAGTGACTCCTGCGACCGCGTGCCGATCAGGGGCGAGCCATGAGCCGAAGCCCACCCCTCGCCGCCTCCCCCCCGCGAGGCCGACCGGCGAATGCCGGATCAGCGCTAGGTCCGGCCCGCGGCCAGGGCCGTCATCGCCACGCGGTCGGGTCGGGGGATGCGTCGGACACGGCCCTCCGCATCGACGACGGCGTGCTCCGTCGCGGCGGTGACCAGCACGCCATCGGGGCCCGTGAGTTCGTAGGCCATCCGGAGCGACGCGCCGCGGAGCCATTCCAGCCAGACGGTGGCCGCGACCTCGTCGTCGAAGCGCGCGGGCCGGTGGTAGTCGATCTCGACCCGCGTGACCGCGAAGTGGAGGCCGGCCGAAACGTACTCGGTGTAGGGCTTGTGGTGCTCGTCCATCCAACGCACGCGCGCGAGCTCGAGGTAGCGCACGTAGTTCGAGTGGTGGACCACGCCCATCGCGTCGGTCTCGTAGAACGCGACGCGATGCCTGAGGGTGGTGGCGGCCGCGCCCGCCGGTGCGCCCTCGCCGGCGCGGGCCACCCTAGAAATCGTCCTTCATCCGGCGCCTGCGGCCGAGTTCCTGCGCGCTCTCCGCGCGCATGAAGGGGTTGGTGGCGTGCTCGTCGGCGATGGTCGACGGCACCGTCATCTCCTCCGGGGTCGCGTCGTGCCAATCCGGTGCGGCGTGTGCGCGCCGCTCGCGCGCGCGCTCGAGTGCGTCCGCGATCGCGTCGTTCCCGGGCTCCAGGTGGGCCGCGAACGACAGGTTGCTCTCGGTGTACTCGTGTCCGCAGAAGACCCGGACGTCGTCGGGCAGCGCGCCGAGCTTCTGCATCGCCTCGTACATCATCTCCGGCGTTCCCTCGAAGAGGCGGCCGCATC
>Ga0114931_10002810_pt1 | contig 22131 bp, 16 predicted proteins | sample 2SBtaG_FD_89579 | JGI IMG/M metagenome (GOLD analysis project Ga0114931, IMG submission 89579) | Deep subsurface microbial communities from Kolumbo volcano to uncover new lineages of life (NeLLi) - 2SBTROV14_V59a metaG | ecosystem: Environmental > Aquatic > Marine > Volcanic | place: Kolumbo... | reverse complement strand
GCGTTTCCATCGAAGCGATGGGTGCTTCGCACGCGCGGCTGCGCCGCGCAACGCGGGACTAGCAGCGTTTGTTGGGGGCGCAGCAGCGCCCCCTCGGCTTCGCCGAGCCTCCCCCTCGACCGCATCCCACCGCAGCTGCGGCGCCAACCGCATTGCGCGCGAACAAGCCCGCTGTGCCAACTGGCACAAACCTGGCGAGCGCGTCAGGGGTTGCGCCAGTTTCGCTGCCCCCATGGCGCGGCAATCGGCGCGCGAGCGTGCCGGCATGGAACGTGCGTGCGGAGCGCAGAATGCGCTCACTCGTCGTCACTTCGATGTTGATTGCCGCGCTGGGGGCGTCGCGCATCGCGCGGGCGCAGTCGGCGGTCGCGTTTCCGGATGTGGGCTCGAAGGCACAGCGCGCGCAGAGCCAACCTGTTGCGCCTGCGCGGCCTGCGGCACCCACACCCACCTGGACGCCGGTTTCCGCACCCGCGGCACCGGCGGCGATCCAGCTCGGCACCTACGCAGCCCGGCCCTGGTCACCCCCGGCGCCAAGCTACAAGCGGGGCGCGCCCCCCGCCGATGACCGCACGCCGCCCGGCTTCGTGCGCGAAAAGCACCCGCGCACGCTTCTGCTCACGCTCGGCGGCATCACGCTCGGTCTGCCCTGGGCGACCGGGCTCGGTATCGCGGCGGGCAGCGGATTTGCCAACAGCAGCGGGTGGTTGGCGGCGCCCATAGTCGGTCCGTGGGCTGCGCTCGCCAAGCGATCGAATCCGTGCGACGGCGTCGACAAGGAAAAGAGCTTCAACTCCAAGGTCGGCCAGTGCGTCGCCGAGCCGCTGGCCCGCGCCATGCTCGTCTTCGACGGCGTACTGCAGGCCACGGGCGCCGTGCTGCTCGCATTCGGTGTGCACAGCGACACCGTGCTGGTCAGGAAGAGCGCGCCCGGCATGACCGTGGCGGTGGCGCCCTCTCCAGTGGGTGACCGCGGCTACGGCGTCAGCATGCTCGGGCTGTTTTGACCCCGGCGTCTGCCGTTTGACCATCGTCATTTCGCCTGCGCCGCTGTTGTCAGGCGCTGGCGCGGCGTTACCGTAGCCGCGTGGTGGGAAGGAAGACGCACTGGGAAGAGCTGCACCGGACCCAGGCTCCCGGTCAGCGCAGCTGGTTCGCCCCCAAGCCGGCGACGTCACGGTCGCTGATCGCCGCGGCGGGCATCGGGCCCTCGGCCCGCGTCATCGACGTCGGCGGCGGCGCCTCGCGCCTCGTCGACGAGCTTGTCGCACGCGCCGTGAGGGTCACCGCACGCCCACGGGGAAAACACAGCAGTTTGTGTACTGCCTGTTCGTGAGGGTGTGGCGCGCGCCGCGACGTTGATCGACGGGGGAGCAGCCCCGCTACTTGCGGATGTGCACGACCACGTGCTTGCCGGGGTCGGGCTGCGTCACACCGTGCCAGCCTTCGGGCACCTGTGGGTCGACCCACTGCCAGACCTTGTGCGCGTCGGAGGGGGACATCTCGATCGCGCCCGGGCCGTGCTCGATACCGAAACGATCCTGCCAGAAGGCGCCCAGCATCATCTGTCCCGACGACAGCTCGATGGCCCACGGCGCGTCGAAGATGCGTCCGTGCTCGCCCAGGCTCGTCGGGTCGAGGCCCACGGCGGTGATGTGCTTGCCCAGCACGTCGAAGTCGCCCTGCGCGGTGGAGTCGCTGGTCTTCGGATCGCCGAGGCGGTCACGCCCCACGCTGACCAGTGTCGCGAACACGGCCTTGTGCCCTTCGTAGAGCACCAGCGTGCCGGTGATGATGCTCACGTCGATCCACTTCTGCTTGCCGGTCGCGAAGTCGGGCCAGATGTTGCGGCGGCGGATCACCGTCACGTCGCGGTGGCGCACGTAGCGGCCGTCGCTCATCGCCCAGTACTTCACCGGCCCGATGGTGCGGAAGCGCCCCGTGAGCGGCAGCATATCGTGGTAGTCGAGCCGGCCCAGCTTGTCGGCGTCGCCCTTTTCGACCTTCCAGGCGCGCACCCCGCGCTTGACGATGAAGCCGATTGGAAGACCCTTCGCCGCGCCGGTCGCGCCGAGATCCACGCCGTGGAAGCTGGAAGGCTCGGCGGCGCGCAGATCCGCCGCGCGCACGAAGTGTCCGTCGGTCGTCATGCCGAGGCGGTCCTGCCGGCCCTTCGGGTCGATGCCCGACCAGGAGCCGACGATCGCCAGCCCACTGCCCTCGGGCAGCTCGCCGATTTTCTTGACCGCTTCCTTCTTCTTCGGGTCGCGCTCGTACAGCGGCGTGTTCTTGCGCGTGGTCGCGTAGGCGTACGGCAGCGCCTGGTCGAGCTTGGGCCGGAGGGCCATGGCGGCCAGCGTCGGGTGGTTCATGTCGATGGTGGCTGTGCTGCCGACGCACACGAAGCCGCGCGGACGGATCGGGTACCAGCCGCCCGGGCAGCCGTCCTTTGTGTACGGCTTCTCCGCGCGCGCTACCTGGGCGCCGGCGTGCAGGTAGCCGAGCTGTTTCGCGGCCTTGGCGGGGCGCAAGCGGACCGGAGTCAGCTTCGCGATGGAGCCGAGCTTGGGTCCATTTGCGGGCGGTTCGGGCACATCCGGGATGGCGGTGCCGGCGGCTTTGGAGAGCGATGGCCCGTCCTTGGCCCCGTTGCAGCCAGTCATTACCAGAGTGCCCGCCAGCAGCGCCGCCGCCGGCCCGACGCGCCGTCCCCGCCTTGCCGTTCCAGATCGCTTCGTAGGCATACCCCGCGGTGGCATGCGCGGAGCCATTTGGCCCAGTTTTCGGCGAGCAAAGCGGGCCCCGGCGGAGCGGAGCAAGCTCCGCGCAAACCCAGCCGCGCGGCGCGCTACCCCCGATGCCGCGCCGTGGCGCGCTGCAGCTCCTCGAGCACTCCGCTGACCCAGGGCCCGGGGCCGTCGAGCGTGAGCGGCCGGACCGCGTCCGGCCCCTGTGTCCGGTACTGGTGCGCCAGACCCTGTACGGCGTGCCGGTACACGGCCGGATCAGCCGTGAAGTAGTGCCGGCGGGCGAGCGCGTCGACGAAACCGGCCGCATTGCCCCGGCGGGCCTGGGCCAGCGCGCCCGGATAGTGCTGGGCGAGGGTCCGCACGTAGTCGCGGGCACCCGCCCGGGCCGAGTCGTAGGCACGGAAGCGATCGCGGATGCGCCGCCGCCCGACGCCGTGCCCCTCGTGCGTCCACTGCACGGTGCTGCCGCCGCCCGGCGCGTGGCCCTTCAGCCCGCCGAAATTGTGGCCGACCATCGACGCGCCGCGCCCCGTCTCGAGCGCCCACTGCGCCCAGAGCACGGCCACGCCTCCCGGCGGAGCCGGCTCGCCGAGCACGTCCTGCCAGGCCCCGGCGAGCTCGGCTGCGGCGTCGCGCGGCGAGAGCGGGGTGCGCCGGCCGAGGTGCGACCGGAACGACGCGCCCGTGGTCCGCGGCTGGACGCTGCCAGGGCGCCCGGCGGCGCCCGGAGCGCCGCTGCTGGTAACACGATCGATACCCACGGCCCCCGTTCGTCCCGTTCGCCAGCAGGTTGCGCAAAATCGCCAATCCCTGCAGAGCCGCTGCCGACGTGACACGCTAGCGGCTGTGCCGCTGCTCGACGTCGTCCTCGGCTACGACTGCAACCTGAAGTGCAGCTACTGCACCATCACCGATCCGATGCGAGCGCGCGCCCTCGACCCGCAGGTCGTCGCGCGCGAGATCGAGCGGGCGGCCGCGCGGGGTTGGCGCCGCGTCGCGTTCACGGGCGGCGAGCCGACGATCTTTCCGGCGCTGCCGAAGCTGGTCCGCTTCGCGCGCCAGCGCGGCTTCGACGAGATCAAGGTGGCCTCGAACGGCCTCCGCTACGCGCACGCGCCCTACCTCGACCATCTGGTCGAGTGCGGCGTGAACGTCTTCAACATGTCGATGCACGCCGTCGACGACCCGGCGTACGAGCGCACCGTGCACCTGGACGACAGCGCGCGCCTGCGCCGCCAGGCGATCGCCAATCTGGTCGAACGTGAGCTCGATCCCGTCGCCGACCTGATCCTGGAGAACGACACGTATCCCCAGCTGTGTGAATGGATCGCGAACCTGGTCGATCAGGGCGTGCGCCGTTTCAACCTGTGGCTGGTGTCCCTCACGGACGAGAATGCGGGGCACGTCGAGCAGCTGCCCGCGCTCGCCGACCTCGCGCCGGTGCTCTGCCGCGCCTTCGACCAGGCACGAATCGGCGGCTACGAGGTGATCAGCCTGCACGTGCCGCGATGCGTGCTGCCGGGCTACGAGGACCACGTCCGCCACCCCGGCGCCGACGGCGTACGCGTGGTCACGCCGGATGACTGCTTCGACCTGACCGACTCGCGGCTCACCGGCGGAGTCAAGCCGCGCGAGTGTTCGGGGTGCCGCTACGAACAGAGCTGTCCTGGTCTGCGCACCGACTATGTCGACGTGCACGGCACTACCGGGATCGCCACGGTCGCCCCCGCCTGACGGACTCAACCCGCTGCGATCGCGCGGGCAACGGCCTCCAGCAGCCCCGTCAGGTCGCCGGACTTCTGGACCAGCACGCCAAGCTCGCGAGCGCGCTTCTGCACCGCGGGCTCCGGCGTTGCACTGTGGAACACGACCGAGCCAACCTGCTCCGAAGTGAGCAGCGCATGCGCTAGCTCGAGCCCGCTGCCGTCGCCGAGCTCGATGTCGAGCACGGCGACATCGAAGCTCCCGTCGAGCCGCGCTTCGGCCCGGGAGGCCGCGGCCGTGACTTCGTAGCCTGCACCGCGCAGTGCGCGGGTCAAGCTACGGGACACCGCGGGGTCGTCCTCGACCACCAGAAGGTGGGCTGGCGCGCTCATCGCTGTGGGGGAAAAGTCGGGTCCAGGCCGCGGGCCGGGGGCACTGGGCCTGCGGCGTGAGCTGCATGGAAAGATGTGCCGAAGTTCGACGGGAATCCCCGGGGAAACGCCGGGATTGACGCCAGCATTAGCACGATCGTATTGGAAGACAACACTATCAGTGGTTCATGCGCCGCCGAAGCAGACGAAATCTCGCCGCCCTGAGCTTCGGTCGAGAGGTTCGCAGACGACGCAAGGCTCTCGGGCTCACGCTCGAGCAGCTTGCGGAGAAGTCTGCTCTCACGCCGAACTACATCGGGACGGTCGAGAATGGTCGGCGCGATCCCTCGCTCAGCACAGTGCTCGCGCTTGCGAAAGGTCTATCGATCTCTCCGGCCGAGCTTCTCGGCGGCGTGGCGGAGCTGAGCTCGGCTGGGCTGGAGGCCGCGAAGCTGTTCGACGGGGCCCCGCCCGACGTGCAGGCGGCCGTGCTGCAGCTTCTGCGGGCGATCCCCCGGCGACGTCGCTGACCGCGGGCGGACGGCGCGGGGCTCGTCTACACTGCGGTCGGGCCGATGTCCGGGTCTATCCACAGTCATTTCGTGCAGGCGGTTGGAGCGGAGCACGTCCTCGTCGACGAGCAGACGCTGGAGCGCGCCGGCACCGCGACGTTTGCCACGACGCAGCGCGTCGCCGCGGTCGTGCGCCCTCTGGATCGCCACGAGGTGCAGGCCTGCCTGCGCATCGCGCGCCGCGAACGGATGGCCGTCTATCCCTTCAGTCGCGGGAAGAACTGGGGGCTCGGCTCGCGGGTACCGCCGCGCGATGGGTCGGTGCTGCTCGACCTCGGGCGCATGGATCGCATTGTCGGCTTCGACGAGGAGATGGCCTGGGTCACCGTCGAGCCGGGCGTGAGCTTCGGTCAACTCTACGAGTTCCTACGTGAACGGCGGTCGCGGCTGTTCGCCAACAGCACCGGCGCGAGCCCGGACGCCAGCGTGGTCGGCAACGCGCTCGAGCGCGGCGACGGCACGGGGCCGTATGGTGACCGCTTCCAGCACGTGTGCGCGCTCGAGGTCGTGCTGCCGACGGGTGAGTGCGTGCACACCGGTTTCGGGCGTTTCGACGGCGCGCCGCTGGCACCGCTGCATCGCTGGGGCGTCGGCCCGACCTTCGACGGCCTGTTCAGCCAGTCGAATCTGGGCGTCGTCACGCAGATGACGCTCTGGCTCACGCCGCTGCTGCGCTCGCTCTCCGTCGTGCGCTTCAGCGTTGTCGAGGCGTCGCGCCTGCCACGGCTCGTGGATGCGCTGCGCGGCCTGCGCCAGGACGGCACGCTGCGCTCCTCGATCGGCCTGTGGAACGACTACCGCGTGCTGTCCACGCGGGGGCAGTATCCGTGGCACCTGACCGGCGGCAAGACGCCGCTCCCACGCGCAGTACTCGACTCGATCCGCCACGAATGGGGTGGCGCAAGCTGGTTTGGTACGACGGCGATCTATGCCGCCAGCGCGGAGCAGGGGCGCGCTCACTGTGCGCACGTGGAACGCACGCTTGCTCCGCTCGTCGATCACCTCTCCATCGACGAGCGCCACGGCGAGCCGACGAGCGGCCACGAGCTGTTCATCGAGGACGACCCTGCGTTCATGTTCCTGCAGGGCATTCCGCACAAGCAGAGCCTGAAAAGCGTCTACTGGCGCAAGCGCATGCCGCCGCCGGAGCACCCCGATCCCGAGCGTGACCGCTGCGGCGTGCTCTGGGCGTGTCCCACGCTGCCCTTCCACGGCACCGACGCGGCGGCGGCCGCCCGCATCGTCGAGCGCGTGCTGCCCGCCCACGGCTTCGAACCGCTCACGGCGATGGTGGCCCAGACCGAGCGCAGCATCTACCTTGTGCCGCTGATCATCTACGACCGCGACATCGAAGGCGAGGACGAGCGCGCCATGCAGGCCCACGACGCCTTGCTCGCCGAGCTGGTCGACCAGGGCTACCTCCCGTATCGCCTCGGTATCCAGTCGATGAACGCGCTGCCTTCCCCCGGCGACGACCACGGTGCTCTGCTTCGCCGCATCAAACGCGCCCTCGACCCCGACGACATCCTCGCCCCCGGTCGCTACGACTTCCGCGACACCTGGCCTGAAGAAGACGAGTAGCGCGTCGCGGGCACGTTGCCGCTCGACGCTGGGCGGGGGCTTGAACAGGAAGACCGGAAGACTGGAAGGTTTCCTGGGGTCGAGCGGTGTGCCGGCCCGGCGCAGCTAATCCAGTGGGTGGGCCGGCCAGGGCCGCCCGCGAGAAATCGCGCAACTCGCTTCTTTGCGTTCCCGACCAGGGCGCAGGAGGTTCGAGATGTTGTCGTTGCTGTTTCTGATCTGTCTGGCGCTGGGTACGGTGTGGTCGCTGCAGGCGGCGCGGGGTACGGCCGAGACCCTGATCGGCTTGTTCCCCGTAGGCATGTTCGTGTTTTTCTGGGTCGCTGGCGGTGTCGCACAGGTCCTGGCGGGTGAGCTCGTCGGCCTGGCCGTTCTGCTAGGTGGCTGGTTCGTGGCGCTGCTGGTCCTGGTCGCCATCGGCAACCGGTTTCGCAGCCGTCGCATGAAGGAAATCATCAACGCCGTGTGAGGCGGGACCCTCGGTGCGCGCGCAGGGCGGTTCGGCGTGTCATGACGTGGATCGCCGGCCGCCCGAGCACGCAGCGTGAGGGACCCCGCCGGCGCTCAGCGAAGCGAGCACCGCCGGGCGGCACGTGTCCGCGGAGCGACGGGGGAGCACCCCTCTACTTCTCGAGCTGCACGCCGCGTGGAGCAATCTCTCGCGGATGCGCGGTGAGGCCATCCTCGTCGATGGGCCGCACCAGGTCGGCGGGTTCGATCAGCCACTCGGGCTCGGGCACGTCGTCCATCTTGTAGAAGCCGCCGCAGAAGACGCGGCGCGTGCAGCCGGTGCACTGCTCACGGTACTCGCGTTGCTCACGCAGGTACTCGAACAGGTTCACTTCCTCGTTGTTCACGAACAGCATGTGCCGCTCGAGCTTGAGCAGATCCCCCATGAGGAAGCCCTCGTAGCCCGGCATGTAGCACCACGGCAGGTTGATCACGCAGAAGCGGATCCTGTCCTTGTACTCGTCGATGACGCGCATGGTCACGTCGGCGGCAGCCTGCGTGTCGGGGTTGACGGTGTTGGTGGCGCGTCCGAACGGCGTGAGGAACTGGATGTTCATCCAGCCCAGGCCGAGCTCGTGCACGAGCTTCGCCACGTCGCCCAGCGACTTCACGTTGCTGCGGGTCAGCGTGATGTTGGCGCCGATCTCGACGCCCTCGGGCGCGAGACGGCGACAGTTCTCGACTCCGCTCAGCGTCTGATCGAAGGCCTCGGGCACGCCGACGTTGGCGGCGTGAATGTAGCGGCTGGCGCCGTGGATGCTGAAGAGCAGCGTCGTCAGGCCCGAGTTCACGAGCCTTTCGGCGTACTCGTCGTACATGGCCATGCGGCCGTTGGTGGTGACGTTCACCTTGGTGTAGCCGATGCGGCGCGCGAAGCGGATGAGCTTGAACAGGTTCGGGTTCAGCGTGGGTTCGCCACCGTCGTAGTCGAGGAGGTCGACACCGTGCTTCCTGTATTTGACGAGCAGCTCGCGCTGCATGTCGTAGTCGCCGTCGAACTGGGTGCGCGTGCCCACGGCGCAGAAGGTGCAGCGGTTGTTGCACTTGTAGGTGACGTTCATGATGACCTTCTTCGGGCCCTGCGAGGCGGAAAGCCTGAGGTCGAAGGTCTGCTTGAACTGTTCGAGCTCCTCTAGCGTGAAGTCGGGCGTTGCGATCGAGGGGGCCTGTTGGAAGTGCGGGCCCCAGTCGTGCACCACGGGCAGCACGCGGCCGTCGCTCGCCGCCTTCTTTGAAAGCCGCGTGCCGGGCAGCGGCGTGGCGAACTGCACGCTGGGCCAGGCGCCGAAGCGCTCGAAGAGATCGAGAGCGAAGGCGAGCGTGCCGTTGATCTCCTGTTTCGTCTCGCCGGGCATGCCGATGATGAAGTGCACCAGGAGAGGTACGCCCGCGGCCTGGGCGCGCTCGGCCGTGCCGACGATGGCGGAGAGGTCGAGATCCTTGCCGACGACCTCGTCGACCACGCGCTGCACGCCGCTCTCGGCCGAGATACTGAGCGTGGTCAGTCTTCCGTGCATCGCGGTCAGGTGCTTTTCGAGCACGTAATCGGCGCGCACGCCGTTCGGGATCTCGAACGAGAGCCCGCGCTCCGCGATGAGCTCGAGCAGGCGGTCGAAGTGCCGCTCGTTCACGTTGGCGAGCTCGTCGAGCAGGTGCACGCGCTTGGCGCCGAGCTCGACCAACAGGTCGAGGTGCCGTGCGAGGTAATCGGGCGAGTAGCGCCGCTGCTTCTTGGGCGCGCCCTCCGGCAGCCCCGCGTTGCTCGAGCAGTGCGCGCAGCGGAATAGGCAGCCGCGCGTGGTGAGCATCGGCACGCTGCGCCCGCCGATGGGGAACGCCCAGCCCGAGCGGCCGAGCCGCTCGACGACGTTATCGTGGAAGGCCCAGTAGGAGTCGAGGTCGACGAGATCCCACGCCGGCAGCGGTAGCGCGTCGAGATCAGCCGTTTCCTTGCCGACCACGACCTGCTGCGAAGCGGGGCGGCTTTCTGTGACGAGCCGCTCCACGAGTGCGGGCAGCTCGTCTTCCGCCTCGTAGCGGACGAGCACGTCGAGCTCGGGGTAGGCCGCGCAGATCTCCGTCGACGGCGCGTCCACGACGTGCTGCCCGCTCTGGTAGAGGTCGGCGAGCACGATGGGCAGCTCCGGGTGTGCAGCGCGCAGCCCCTCGAGCAGCTCGCCGAGCAGCGGGTCGCGCTCCGGCGGGTGGTGGAAGGGCGTGAACGCCACGAGCGCCACGTCCGCCTCGCCGATAGCGCCGAGCACGCCCGCGACGGGGACTCCGAGCCGCACCTGGTCGTCGTCGAGGGGGGCGAGCTCCGCTCCGGGCATGGCCAGCGCGTCGACCAGCGACACCTCGTGCCCCAGGGCGCGCAACAGCCCCGCGGCCTGGACGGCCCCCAGATCCGCGAAATACGGGTAGTCGATGAAATCGCGGGAGACGCGCAGGGGCGGAAAGACGAGCGCGACCCTCATTGTCCCCGAGTCTAACGCGAATCCTCCCGACGCGCTCACCGGGCTCGCTGCCTCGGCTCTTGACCCCCTGCGCCATCTCGACCAGATCCACGCGAGGCATGAAGCGCTTGATTGCTGCCGTGGCCGCGGGGTTGGCTTGTCTCGCTCTATCGGGCGTCGCTCGCGCCGAGGACGCCACGGCCGACACCAACTACTGGAGCGGCGACTACGCGCAGCACAACACGCGCCGTAGCGACTTCACTGCCGGCGTGACGCTGGGCCTGGTCGCTGGCGCCGTCGTCGGCTACCCGAACGAGATCGGGAAGCTGGGCAATCCCGACTACCGCGCGGCAACCGGCGCTGCATTCGGCTCGGGGACGCTGATCTGGTTGGGCGGCGCGCTCCGGGACTGGCTCACGCTGGGCGTGGGCGCGAGCTTCCTCGAGATGAAGGGCGGCGACCTGCAGGCGAGCGGCGGTGGCGCGCTGTTCCGCATCGAGGCCTATCCGCTGTTCTACCAGGGTGGGCCATGGCGTGACCTCGGCTTCGTCGGCAACTTCGGCATCGGCGGCATGAAGCTTTCCGAAGGGAGCGACACGCGCGCCGACGGCGGCTCGATGTCGCTCGTTGGTGCCGGCGCATTCTGGGAAGGACTGCGCGCCGGTCACTTCGCCTTCGGCCCGGGTCTGGAGTACCAGCGTCTGTTCAGCCAGTCGCTGCACGTGGACGCCGCGCTCGTGTCGTTCCGTGTGGCGGTCTACGGCGGGCCCTGACTCACTCGCCGTACGAGCCGCCGATATGGTCGTACGGGTCGACGCCCTCGGCGAGCTTGTTCCGGTAGTGCTGGTCGTCGACGAGCCGCTCGAGCCCTTCGACGACGACGCCAAGCAGGTCGCGCGCCCCGAGGATGCCGACCGGGCTGCCGCCCTCGAGCACCGGCAGGTGCCGGATGTGGCGGTCGTTGAGGATCTCCACACAACGACGCAGGTGCGTGTCGCGTTCGACCGTGATCGGGTCGGGGGTGGCCACCTCTCCGACCCGTGTCCGGGCCGGGTCCAATCCCGCGGCGACCACGCGGGTGAGCAGGTCGCGCTCGGTGAAGAGCCCGGTCAAGACGCCCAGGTGCACGACGATGACCGCGCCCACCTCGTTGTCGCGCATGCGTACTGCAACGTTCGCGACGGTTTCTTTGGGATGAGCGGTGACCATCCCGGTCTTCATCAGCGTGCCGATCTCGGCCATCCTGGAGGCTCCTTCGCAGAGGTCCGGTGAACGAACCGCCTGCAGACATCATGCCATCGTGGCCGCGCTATTCGACGTGCAATCGATCCACGCGGACGCCATGGCAGCGGCTGCACTCGCCGCTTGTCGTGACCAGTGCCTTGTACTCGACGTTCCGCTTGCCGTAGAGCGCCGGGTACTGCGGAACGCGCGAAGCCAGTGCGGCAAGGCGGCTCCCTCACGCAACAACTGCGCTCGAAGCGCGCTGCTCCAGTGCACGCCGGACGGTCGTTTCCACGTCCGCGGCGTGATCGGCGTCGAGCGCGAACACCGTGATTTCGAGTCCGTCCCCGGAGGTGGCTTTTACCTCGGGCTCGCGCGCGATCGAGGACCAGTGCGAGTTCAGGGCGTGGAGTCGTACCAGCGCCTTGAGCTCGGGTAGCCGAAGCCCGGCGGGGGGCTCGATGTGGAAGACGTGCGGCATCACGCTGTCGATGACCGGTGTACGCAGGACCGACTGGCGGGCGATGCTGCTGTAGGGAAGCACGGCTTCGTCGCCCTCGCGTGTCTCGATGACGATAACAGTGAGCCCCATGCGCTCCACGCGCCCCCCGATGCTGCCGATGTGCACGTGGTCGCCCACGCGACAAACGCGCCCGGCTTTGAGGAACACGCCGCTCACCACGTCGCGCACCACCGTCCACGATGCGACGACGAAGCCGACAACAACGAAGGCGAGCGCCGCGGGCAGTTGGGTGGGCTGCGCCTTGAACACGACGCCCACCGCGAAGAGTAGATACAGAAGGACGATCAGTGTCCCGGCGAGCGGGCGGGCGCGTGCCAGTGTCTCGCGCCGGTCGGCAGCCACCGGGACGTAGTCCAGCGCGATGCCGAGCACCCACAAGAGCCCGACCAGGAGCAGCAGGCCGACCAGGAGCAGCAGCGGGAAGCCCAACGCAGCCGAGAGCGCCCGGATCATAGGCCCAACCCCCGCTTTCTGAAGCGCTCGGCGATGATGTGCTGCACGAAGCGATTCGTCTCGACGAGTCGCTGCCCGCTCTCGAGGACGAGCCCCATGCGAACGAGCGTGTCCAGCTCGCTTCCGACGACGTCCGCCGGAAGGCCCGAAATCCGCGCCAGCCGCGAGACCGTCAGCTGCTTGTGCAGCATCAGCTGCAGGAGCAGGGCCACCCAGCCGGGCTTCAGGTCGTCGAGAACGGAGGCGTCGGGCGGCGTCGGAATGCGAATGCCGAGCGAGTCCTCTCCCACCCGCTCCACGTGGGTGATCCACGAGCGGAGCGCAGCACCGACGACGCCGCCCGAGTAGTCGAAGTGCCGCGAGAACAGCCGCGCGCGGCCCCACTCGGTGAGCTGGTCCTCGCCCTTCGAGCCGAGCTCGAACTTCATGCCTGTCGACGCATGCCTGAGCGTCACGATCGACTTCAGCGCTTCGGCCGAGAGCGGTCCGCACTCGAGCACCGCCAGCGCGCGGTCCGGGAGCGGCCTGAGGCGGCTGATGAATGCGTAGCTCTGGGTGCTGGCGGTGAGGATGAAGAGACAGCGGTGTCCGTGGAACTCGATCAGGTCGAGGATCAGGTCGACCACTGCCAAGCCGTCCGCGGTCCTTTCCCACCACAGCTCGAGGTCGTCGATCACGATGGCCGACGGCTCCGGGAGCTCCCTGAACAGCTCCTCGTAGCCGCTGCCCAGCCCCGTCGCTTCCTGGAGCGCACGCTGGAACGCTGCCGGGTCCGCCGAGCCTCCCGCCGGAGCGTGCACGCGGTACACGTTGAAGCGGTCGTCGAGATCGCTGGTGATGCGCTGGCAGAGCGCGGTCTTTCCCGAACCGCGCTCGCCGGTGACGACGAGGGCGCCGCGCTTGCCGCGCCGGAAAGCATCTACAGCGCGCCGCGCGCGAGCGAGCTCTGCCCGGCGTCCGACCCAGAATGCTTCGTTGATGCCGGACTGCCCGAAGAACAGCTGCCGGTAGTAGAACGGCAGCGCGTCGACCACGTCGGGCTTGGGCGTGTTCTTGTTCACGAACGACAGAACCCGGTCGACCACGGCGCTACGCGTGGAGGCGCTGCCCTTGATCGTGCGCGCGTAGACCACGCCGGCGCTGCGGCGGTAGAGCAGCGCGACCATGCCTTCCTTGACGCTGACGATGGCGCGACGCACCCACCAGCGCGCACCGGAGACGGCCTTCCTGCCCTGGTGCAGCCGGATATGCTGCTCCAGATTCGCGGAGGTGCTCGTCAGGTCATAGGCATTGGTCCGGTCGAGCACGAGGGTGAGCTGGTCGTCGATTTTCTGCGACAGCGCTGGCCCGATCCCACGCAGCTTGGCCAGCTCGGTATCGAGCCGCTCGCGGCCGTTCTCCACCACGGGCGTCATGTGCTCGCGGAAGGCTTCCGCGCCGCCGCCGCCGAGCGACTCGAACTCCGTCTGGTGGAAGGTGACGAGTCGCACCACGTCCTGCGCGACTCCGAGCGCGCGTTGTTCCGCTTGCGGGGTGGGAGCGAGCTCTTCGCCGAGCTCGCCGAGGAACTCGGATTCGACCAGGAATTGCACCAGGCGCCGGACCGGCAGCTCGACCTGCTCCACGTCGTCGATGCGGCCTTCCTCGAGCGCCTGCACCGACTCGTCGCTCAGCGTATTCGTCGACTCGGGTAGCTCGGCGATGGTCTCGTTCGTCTCGCGGAGCAGCGTTTCGACGAAGGGCTTTTCGTCGAATCGCACGCTCGTGTCCAGATGCAGCTTGAGCCGCTTGGCGTCGGCGGCGCCGTTCGAAGCGAGTGCTTCCATGAACGAGACCAGCTTCTTGTCGACCGTTTCGCACTCGCTGAGCGCTCCGTTCTTGATCGACAGCAGCATCGCTTCCTTCTCGCGCTGCGCCAGGGTGGCAAAGCGGTGCTGGAAGGAGGAGACTACCAGCCCCAGGCGCGCCCGCTGCACGAGCAGCTTCTGGTTTTCCAGCCACTGATCGGGAAGCTCTCCGAGCTCGTCGTGCAGGGCTTCGGCGTCCTTTTTGACCTTGCGCTCCCGCTGCGCGAGCGGACGCACGTCCAGCCTCAAGATGTCATCCGTAAACGCCTGCGCCAGGGTCCTGGCGGTGACCAGTGCCGACCACTGGTGGCGTGCGACGCGCTGCTTCTCGCGGGTGACCAGCTCCTCGAGGTGCTCGAGGGTGCGGCGCTTCTGTTCCGCCAGGAACTGGGCGAGCTCCTCTTCGCCGGCCACCTGGTTGCCGATCAAGGTCAGGCTGGTTCGCGACGAGTTGAGCAGCTTGCCTAGCCGTACCGCGAGCTGGTGGCTGTCGGTCAGGTAGCCCCGCAGGTGCTCGGACAGGAGCTCCTTGACGGCACGCTCGAAGTACCAGCGCCCCAGTGCTGCGCGCGGTATCGGGTAGGTGATGGGTGTGCGCTTGAGCCAGGCGACCAACCGGCGGCGGCGCTTGAAGCCCCGGATGTAGGCCGAATCGTCCTTGTCGGCGCGGAAGTCTGCCGCGTTGCGCTGCACCACGACTTCTTGTTGATCAGGCTCGATGATCGTCTCGTCCTCGAGGAACGCTTCGATGCGGCCCTCGAGCACGCTCTGCTGGTCGGGCAGGACCTTGTTCTCGAACTCGCCGAGCAGCTCCTGGCAGTCCATCAGGAACGAGCTCTGCACGCGGTTCACGACGTTGTGCTGGCGGCGCGGGTTCGCCCCCGAGAGCCCCTTCTCGAGCAGGCCGAAGTGGCGCTCCATGACGCTCTTGACCTGGCGCACCAGCTTGATGTCCTCGGCGTAGACGCGCGCCAGGCACTGCTCGTGGAAACTGCCCGCGAGCGCCTGCAGACGTTCGGCCATGGACGACGCCAGCCGTGACAGGTCCGGCGCTTCGGGCAGGTCGAGCACCGTCAGCTCGGCGGGCTGGCCGTCCGCTTCCACGGGCGGCAGGAACGAAATGGCCGCCGGACGACTCGGCGAGAGCACCTCCTCGAACTGGGACGAGGCCCGCATCAGGAGCGTCGCCGGCAGTGCCTGCATCAGGCGCGCGATCTGCGCCTGCTCGTCGATGTCCGAGCCGCCGTGTTCCGGCAGCCCCAGGATCGTCAATGCCGCGTCCGTCGACTCTTCCCGCACCCGATCCTCGAACCCTTCGTCGTCGGGGCCGGGATTGACCACCCGGATAGCCGCCTCCACACGCGAGCTCCTGAGGAAGCGGCGCGTCGTGGTCCTGAGGTAGTCGTTGTTCGCGCTGTCGTCGCTGAGCAGCACGAAGCGCAGCGTGGCTTCGTTCCAGGGAGAATCCGAGGTGATGAACCTGACCAGCGACAGGCTGAGCGGTAGATTACCCGCCTCCTGGCGCCACCAGATGTCGATGCGCGGCTTGGTCGGCGTGGCCGCGTCGCTGCGGCGCGAGAAGAGCAGCACGTTGAAGTCGAGCTCACCCAGCGAGTCGAGCAGCGCGCTGTAACGCGCCTCGTCCCGCCGGACGCCGGCCCAGTCCATGAACACGGTGTTGGGCTCGAGCCCCGCGAACCCGTGGTAGCGGCAGACGTTCTCGATCGCGTCGTAGGGGTCGTCCGTCGGCAGCCGCTGGTTGAAGACGCCGACGCGTTCCTCCTCTGCGGGCTCTTCCTCGTCGGCAGCCGGAGTGGAGCGCCGTGCCGGTTCGACCAGATCGAAATCGGTGAGGATGCCGTTGCCGCTGATGAGCGCCGCCGCGAAGCCGCGGAGCGCCGTGCGCGAGGCGCCGTCGCCGCTCGAGAACATCAGTATGTTGGGGCGCCAGTTGCGCTGCTGGCTGGTCTCGCGGCTCAGCCGGTACAGCCCGGAGCGTACCAGCGAGGACCAGATCCCTTCCCAGGTGTCCCCCGAGTCGAGCTTGAGCTGCCGTCGCTTGAGATAGGCGAACAGCCCCGCCATCAGCGCCGTGGCGCCAAACATCGCCAGCAGGTCGAGCTGGATCATCACCAACAGGCAGGTGACCGCGCCGATCACGCTGACGGATTTCGGGATCCTGAACGAGGGGCGGAAGTCGGGGCTGGCCCAGCTTTCGATCGCGCAACTCAGGTTCAAGAAGCCGTAGGTGGCGAGGAACACCATCGACACGATGCGCGCGATGGCGTCGAGCTCGGCGATCAGGATGCCGGTTTCGCCGATCGCGAAAGCCAGCAGCAGGGCATTGCGGGGCTCGTTGGCCTTGCCGTGACCGCGGGCGAAGAACCGCGGTGTGATGCGGTCGACCGACACCGCCTGCAGGATGCGGGGTGCGCCGAGGATGCTGCCCAGCGCGGACGATAGCGTGGCGCCCCAGATGCCGGCGACGACGAGCGGGCCGTACAGCGCGACCTTCTGCAGGATCTGCGTGTCGCCGAGCAGGAGCTTCGGGCTGACGCGGTACGCCAGGAATATCGAGAGGCAGACGTACACGATCAGGCCCACCCCGATTGCCAGCAGCGTGCCCTTCGGGATCGACGCCTTGGGGTTCTGCAGATCCCCCGACATGTTGACGCCGGCGGTAAAACCGGTCACCGCCGGGAAGAACACGCCGAAAACGACTGCCATCGACGCACCGTTCGCGGCGGGCTTCAGGTGCGGCGCGCTGGCGGCTGCGGCCGCCGCCGGATGACCGAGGAACACGGACACGAGCGACAGACCGATCAGGGTCAGGATCAGGTACTGCGTCTTGATCGCGAGCGCCGTGCTGATGAGCGTCACGACCGTCAGGGCAGCGATCGTGATGGTGCCGCAGATGCGGATGGCGGTCGGCGTAGCGCTGATGTGCAGCGTTCCGAGGAAGCTCTCGGAGAAACCGATCACGTACAGGCTGATGCTGAAGGCGAGCCCGAGGAACAGCGCCAGACCCAGCGTGCCGCCGATCGGCAGACCCAGGCTGCGCGACACGATGTAGTACGGGCCTCCGGCGCCGACGTTCTTGTCCGTCGCGATCGACGAGATGCTGAGCCCCGTGCACACCGAGATGACGTGCGCGACGGCCACGATGCCGAGCGCAGCGTACAGACCCGCGTTGCCCACCACCCAGGGCAGGCGCAGGTACATGATGACGCCCAGGATGGTCAGGATCGACGGCGTGAAGACTCCGCCGAACATCCCGAACTTGTTGTCCTTGGCCATCTCCGTACCGGTCCGGGGCGGAGCCGGGTCGATCCCGGTTCGCGCTTTGCCCGCACCAGAGTGCCACAGGATCGCCCCGGCGTGGCGCATCGGCGATGCCGGGTGTTTCCCTGCGACAACGGCGCCCCCGTCCCGCGCTCTAGCCGCGAGGCTCTTCCAGGGCTGTTTTCCGGCGAGTTGGATGGGCTATCATCGCGGTTCGGATGCAACGCAGCCTGCACCTGCCACTCCAGGTGGGGACCTCGTCGTTGGAGGGCGTCGCGCGATCTGCGGCGGCGCTCGCGCCGGGTCTGCTCTTCGCCGGCTCGTTTCTGGTGCCCGCGGTGCTGTCGCCGTGGGACGAGGCGCTGGAGACCTACGAGCAGACCTGGGGGCTGATCCTGATCCTGATCCTGATCGGGATCGCGGCCGTCTTCTACGCGTGGAAGCATATGCTGCTGGCGCTTCGCGAGCGCCCGAGCGACATCGTGTTGGCTTCGGACGGGCTGCGCATCGCGGGTGGCCCGAACCGCGGGTTCTTCTGCGCGTGGAAGGACATCCAGCCGGACGACGTGCGCGTGGTCGGCCGGCACGACAACGACCTGGAGCTCCTCGGCGACGAGAGCACGAGGGAGCTCGACAACTTCTGGGAGCTCAAGATCGGCTATCGGGTGCTCGCCAGCGCCGAGGACAAGCAGGAAGCCGCATCGCTGCAGGCGCTCCGCGATTCGATCAGGGCGTCCGCCGCGCGCGTCCACAACCAGGCCGAAGGCGTCGCCGCGGCGTCCGGTCCGGTGACGGACCTGCACTGCAACAACTGCGGTGCGCCGGTGACACCCGCGGACCAGGACTGGGTACAGTGCCGGTTCTGTTCAGGATGGGTGGCGATCAGCCAGGAGATCCGCTCGCGCATCCGGGCGGTCATGACCCGCGACACGAACCGGCGTGACGCCGAGAAGCTCGTCGACAAGCTGCTGCGGCAACCGGGCGCGCTCCGGGCCAACCTCGCCATCGCTGTCGCCGCGCTGCCGTCCTTCGGCGTGTGGCCCGTGATCATGGGCATCGCGGCGGTGCTGTACGCGCTGTGCTTCTTCCGTTTCTGGAACGGACTGCTCCTCACGCTGGCGGGCTTCGCTTCCATCCGCGGGTTGTTCTATCTGGTGCGCGGCCAGCTCACCGACCGCCAGGCGCTGCGTCTGCTCACGCTCCATTTCTCGGCGCGCGCTCCGACCCGCGCGGGGGAGCCGCATCGCTGCCGCTCCTGCAATGCGCCGCTCGTGGAGCCGCCGGGGACTGTGCTGGTGGCGTGCGTGTACTGCGGCGCCGAGAACGTGCTGGGGCTGGACGCGCGTCACGACGCTAGTGACCAGAAGTCGGAGAAGGTTTCGTTACAGGAAGCTCTCGAGACGCGCCGCAAGGAGCATCGGCGCTGGCGCTGGGCTGGAGTCAAGGCGGTCGGGCTTCTGGCCGTGGCTGCGATCCTGGTGGGAGCGAGCCTCGGGCCGCCGCACGACCTTTCCGCGCAGGGCGAGTCCGGCAATCTGGAACGCATCACCTACGATCCGGAGAACGAGTTCAACCCGGCTCCGTCGCCGGGCGGCGGACAGCTCGTGCTCTACGACCTGCGCGTGCCCGAGGAGGAGGGCGACGACGCGGTCATGGCCTGTGGTCCAGAAGGCGCGTTCCGCGGCACGGAGTACACGCACGCGAGCGCCCATGCGCGACGACCGGTGTGGATCCCGGACCGCAGCGGCTTCGTCTACGTGGCGGAGCTCTCCGACGGCTCGGTCCGGCTCAGGAGAACGCTGTCGCCCGCGCGCTATGCGCCTATGCACGACATCGCACGAGCCGGCTACGACATCGGCGTGCCGAGCGTCTCTCCGGACAGTAGCCGCGTGGTGTATGCCGCCGCGCGCCGGCGGCACGGCGGCTACTCGCTCTACGTCTCCACGCTGGACGGTACCCAGCACCAATACCTGGGCGCCGGCGTCGATCCGGCGTGGAGCCCGGACGGCGTGAACATCGCCTACAGCCGGACGATCGGCAGCTACCGGCAGATCAAGCTCAGGCATCCGGACGGCGGCGGGTCGCCGAAGGTGATCACCTCGGGCTTCTGCGATCACGAGGATGCCGTGTGGTCCGCCGACGGCGCCTACATCGCCTATCTGGCGAACTGCGGGCACGTGCACTCGCACTCCGGGGTCTGGAACCTGTACGTGATGCGCCCGGACGGCAGCGACGTGCAGCAACTCACGACGGGAGCGACGCACCTCGAGACGCCCGCGTGGAGTGGCGACTACATCTATTTCTCCGCCAACGTCGCTGGCAACTTCGATCTGTGGCGCCTCACGCTGGGCGGCACGCTGGCTGGCCACGGTGTGCGCCGCGGGCCGCACTAGTCATGACGCGGCGGCGCTGACCACGCGCTCGTGCCCGCCGTAGTCGCGCCGGCGTTCGATCTGCGACAGGCCCGCTCGTTCGAGCAGCTCGTGGACGCGATCGGCCTGGTCGTGCCCGACCTCGAGCGCGAGCACTCCGCCGGGTGACAGATGCCCGGGCGCCTCTTCGACGATCCGGCGGATCACGTCGAGCCCATCGCCGCCGCCGGCGAGCGCGAGCCGTGGCTCGAACTCGCGGATCCCCGTGTCCAGCTCGGCCAGCTCCGCGTCGGGAATGTACGGCGGATTGGCCGTGACCAGATCGAAGCGCTCGTCCGGTCCGAGCGGCGCGAACAGATCGCCTTCGAGGAAGCGGACGCCCGGCACCACGCCGAGACGCACAGCGTTGTCGCGCGCGACCTCCAGCGCGCCGGTCGAGGCGTCGACGCCCGTCATGCGCCAGCTGCGGCGCGCGTGCGAGAAGGCGATGGCGACGCAGCCCGAGCCCGTGCACAGGTCCAGGGCGTTGCCGAACATGGAGCGCGCGCGGGTGCGCTCCAGCGCGACCTCGACGAGCGTCTCGGTATCGGGGCGCGGGATCAGGACCCGCGTGTCGACGTGGATGGGGAGGCCGTAGAACTCGCGCTCGCCCCGGATGTACGCGATGGGCTCTCCACCACGCCGTCGCTTGATGAGGTCGCGGTAGCGCGAGAGCTCGTCGGGCGTGAGCGGCCGCTGGTGCTCCAGGATCAAGCGGATGCGATCGAGGCCGAGCGCGAGCCCGAGCAGGAGCTCGGCGTCGAGCTGCGCAGTCTCGATCGCGCGCGAGCGGAAATCCGCTGTGGCCCAGGCGAGCACGCGGCCGACCGTCCACGGCTCGATCGTCTCGCCGGGGCGGCTCCGTGCGGCCGCCATGCCGCTCAACTCTTTTCGCTCTCGAGCCGCCTGCGCGCCGCTTCGACCGCGCCCTCGACCTCGGCGCGGATGGCTGCCAGGCGCGCCTCGGAAGACGCCTCGAAACGCAGCACGATCACCGGACCTGTGTTCGACGCCCGCACCAGGCCCCAGGCGCCGTCGTCATAGGTGATGCGTGCGCCGTCGATCTCGCTGATCTCCCCCTTGCCGCGCAGCGCTTCGCGCACGCTCGCGACCACGTCGAACTTGATCGCGTCGGGACAGGCGACGCGCATCTCCGGCGTGGAATAGCCCTGCGGCAGGTCGGAGAGCAGCTCGACCACGCTGCGCCCCTCGCGTGCCAGGATCTCGAGCAGGCGGAGCGCCGCGTAGATACCGTCGTCGTAGCCGTAGTAGCGGTCGGCGAAGAAGAAATGCCCGCTCATCTCGCCGGCGAGCAGCGCGCCTTCCTCTTTCAGCTTGGTCTTGATCAGCGAGTGCCCGGTCTTCCACATGATGGGTCGTCCGCCGTGGCGCTCGATATCGCTGAACAGCGACTGCGAGCATTTCACCTCGCCCAGCACGGCCGAGCCGGGGCGGTCGCCGAGCAGGTCGCGGGCGAACAGGGCCAGCAGGCGATCCCCCCAGACGATTTCGCCCGTCGCGTCCACCACGCCCATGCGGTCGCCATCCCCGTCCCAGGCGATGCCGACGCGCGCGCCCTCCTTCTTCACCGTCTCGATCAGCTTCTCGAGGTTCTCCGGTACCGTCGGGTCGGGGTGGTGGTTCGGGAACGCGCCGTCCATCTCGCAATACAGCGCTGTGGGATGCAGCCCCACGGCGTTCATGGCCCGGAGCCCGAGCGGACCCGCCGCGCCGTTGCCGGCATCGACGACCACTTTCATCGTCGTGTCCTCGATGCGCACCGAGTCACGCAGCTTGACTATGTACGGCTCGTCCACGGGTACCGTCTGGATCGAGCCGCGCGCGCCGGCGGCCAGCACGTTGCTCTCCACCAGCTCGCGCAGCTTCTGGATGTCCTCGCCGAAGAACGAGGCCTTGCCGCGCATGATCTTGAAGCCGTTCTCGTCGGCCGGATTGTGGCTGCCCGTGATCATCACGCCGCCGTCGGCATCGAGATGGTGCACCGCGAAGTACATCAGTGGCGTCGGACCCACACCCACGTCGATGACCTCGGTGCCGCCCGAGACGAGCCCGTCGAGCAGCGCGTCGAACAGGCGCGGGCCGGAGCGACGGCAGTCGCGCGCGACCACGATCCGCGGAGCGTCGTTGGGACGATCGGCGGGCTTTAGCATCCGCGAAAGCCCGCGACCGATCTTTTGCGTCACGTCGTCGGTCAGGTCGCGGTCCGCAACGCCGCGTATGTCGTATTCGCGGAAGATATGACTGCTCATCGTAGTGACGCGGGAACGTAGACCACTCCCGGGGTTTCTAGAAGGCCGGGTCGCGTTCTAGCCGCTCGATTCTGTTGAATCGAGGGGCTAGACGAGCGCGGAGCGGTCGAGGGGGAGGCTCGGCGAAGCCGAGGGGGCGCTGCTGCGCCCCCAACAAACGGTGCTAGTCCCGCGTTGCGC
>Ga0114931_10002809_pt1 | contig 22131 bp, 18 predicted proteins | sample 2SBtaG_FD_89579 | JGI IMG/M metagenome (GOLD analysis project Ga0114931, IMG submission 89579) | Deep subsurface microbial communities from Kolumbo volcano to uncover new lineages of life (NeLLi) - 2SBTROV14_V59a metaG | ecosystem: Environmental > Aquatic > Marine > Volcanic | place: Kolumbo... | reverse complement strand
TCAACAAGTACCGACATGGCAAGAATTGCTGCTTATTCGCTGGATAATCACCCCACACTTAGGCAAATATACCAAACGGTATATTTAGAACTTCCATACAGCAGCAATCATGGTTTAAAAATTTTAGAAAATCAAACTAACTTACTAACAACTTACCCAGGTGTAAAAGGGATTAAAACTGGATACACAGAAGAATCAGGGCTTTGCTTAATATCTTATGCTGAAAATGATGGTAAAAAGGTTTTGGTTGTTGTGCTAAATAGTACTGATAGAAAAGGGGACGCTATATTACTACTTGACTACGCTTTCTCACGTTTAGGCGTGACAATAGAGCATAACCTGTTATAACTATTAACTAGTGTATCGTTGTATATACAACGGTACGTAAATTACTTGAAGTTAAACAACCATTAAACTAAACTATCTGCGTATGCCCATAGATTTTTCTAAACTAAATAGTGAGCAAATTAAAGCAGCTCGGCACAAAACTGGCCCTGCAGTTGTACTTGCTGGACCTGGTAGTGGAAAAACTCGAGTACTAACTAGCAGAATCGCAAACCTAATTGATGAGAACATTGCAAACCCCAGTGAAATAATGGCAATAACCTTTACTAATAAAGCTGCAAAAGAAATGAAAGAACGTGTACAAGTTATCGCTGGAGATAAAGCACCTTCGTGGATTGGGACTTTTCACAGTACCTGTTCTAAAATACTGCGAATCAACAGAGAAATTATAGATATACCAAAAACATATAATATTTATGATACGGACGACTCTGTTTCATTAATTAAAAAGATAGAAGATGAGCTACATATAGATTCAAAAAAAACCCATCCAATGGATGTACTTGCTAGCATAAGTAGTGCAAAACAAGAACTTATTGATGAGTTTGAATATGATTCTTACAAACAAGGGTCATTTCAAGATAAAGTTGCTAGAATTTACAAGATCTATCAAAAGAGACTCAAAAGATCAGGGGCTTTAGATTTTTCGGATTTAATTTCAAAAACAGTCGAGCTATTTAACAATAATAAAATTAAGGAAAAATATAACTCTAGATTTAAGTTTATTTTGGTAGACGAGTATCAAGATACAAACAGAGCTCAGTATATATTAACAAAACTTCTTGCAGGAAAATCTGAAAATATATTTGTTGTAGGAGATATGTCTCAGGCAATATATTCATGGAGAGGGGCAGACTATAGAAATATAAATAATTTCATTAAAAATTTTCCAAAGTCTACAACATATAACCTAGAACAAAACTACAGATCAACACAAACTATTATAGAAGCCTCAAAAAGCTTAATAAAAAATAATCAGAATAACATAAACCTGGGCTTGTGGACAGATAATAGTAAAGGAGAAAAAATTGTAATTTACCCAGCATTTAGTGAGAAAGATGAGGCAAACTATATTTGTAAGGTTATTTTGGAAAGTGGAATTAACTACAACAGCATAGCAGTACTTTACAGAACAAATGCTCAAAGTAGGAGTATTGAGGATGCATTTATTAAGTACAATATTCCTTATAAGATTTATGGTGGATTAAAATTTTATGCTAGGCGTGAGGTTAAAGACATAGTTAGTTTTTTAAAAGTTATTGCAAACCCAAAAGATGAGGTAAGCTGGGCAAGAATAATTAATATACCACCAAAGGGGATAGGAAAAGTTACATTTGATAAAATTAGAAAAAATGAATTTGATCTTGAAGAAATCTCAAACAAAACTAAAATAGACTTTAAGAAGTTACACGAAATTTCCTCAACTACACCTACGGCAAAACTAATCGATTTGATACTTGGCCAAACAAAATACATTCAATATTTAGAAAATACAAATGAAGAAAAAGATAAGATAGAAGCAAGAATAGAAAATATTCAAGAACTTAAAACAGTAGCTAACGAGCTTGAAAATTTAACCGAATTTTTAGAAAGCGTTTCACTTTTTGAAGATAATGAAGATAAAAACGAGGTAGGATTAAGTAAAGTAACTCTAATGACAGTTCACTCGGCAAAAGGTCTTGAGTTTGATATGGTAGTGATTGCAGGTCTAGAAGAAGGTATTTTTCCGCATTCAAGATCGATTAACGAGCGGGAAAAATTAGAAGAAGAAAGAAGACTGTGCTACGTTGCTATAACAAGAGCAAAAACCAAATTGGTAATTACCCATGCTACTAAAAGAGAATTTTTTGGTCGAACTAGCTTTAACCCTGTATCAAGATTTGTTTCAGAGATTCCAGAACATTTGGTTGAAAACAAATTTTCAAGCAATCAAAACGTAGATACAAAAACTATAGATGACTTTTTTTCCGAGTTAGGAATCTAATAATCACTAGGTTGATGACTAGTTAGTTGAAGTTGTGAGCAAACTTTTCTATAATGTATCTAATGCCTAAATCCCGTATCAAAGTACTCATGATTGCCTTTGAGCTACCCCCTTTTAATAGCGGCGGCTTGGGTGAGGCGTGCTTAGGTCTAACAAAGGCTCTTAGCCAACATGTGGATATTACTTTTTTACTTCCAACAAAACTTGACTACCCATATACACACATGAAACTTATTTATGGAGATGAATTTCTAAAAAATAAAAGAAGAAGACCTGATAAGGTTTTTAAAGGTTATGAAAATACGCCATATCAAAATCTAGAAGCCTTAGGGATTGAAACTGTTAGCAAAAATATGGTTGAGAGAGCTATGTTAGAAGATTTTGATATAGTACATGCCCATGACTGGATGGCGGTAAAAACAGCTATGCAAATTGCAGAAAAAAAACAGGTGCCGTGGGTTTTTCAACTACACTCAACAGAAATTGACAGGTCCCCAATTGAATACTTAGATAGGCAAAAATATGATTTGGAAAAGCTAGGGGTTGAGAGAGCCTCAAGAATTATTACAGTAAGCAATTATACTAAAAAAATCGTTCAACAGTATTTTTGTAATACCGATAACATAGACACGGTATATAACGACCTAACAATCGATAATAATAATTTTTCAGAAGCCCTACCTATTGATCGGCCTATAATCCTATCGCTAGGAAGAATAACCTACCAAAAAGGTCTGGAAAATTTATTAAAAACAGCAAGAATTGTGGTAGATAAAGTACCAGAGGCACTTTTTGTAATTGTAGGGGACGGTGATAAAACTAGGGATTTGATTGAATACTCTGGAACATTAGGTCTTTCGGGAAACATTGTGTTTACCGGATTTTTAAGAGGGAAAGAAAAAGAGCTTATTTACAACAGTGCAAGTGTGTTTATGATGCCATCAATTTCAGAACCGTTTGGACTTGTAGCGATCGAAGCTGCCAGTAAAGGGATACCAACTATCATTTCTAAACAATCAGGTGTTTGCGAAGTTTTAAAAGGATCAAAAATAGTTGATTATTGGGATAGTGAAAAAATGGCAAAGTACATTTTAAAAATTCTTGAAAACAAGAAGCACAGAGCAAAAATTATTGAGGAACAAAACAAAAGCCTTAAAAATATATCTTGGGAAAATTCGGCCTTAGAAGTTAACAGAATTTATAATAAAATATTAAGATGAGAAAAATTTGTCTTTATCTACATGTCCATCAACCTCTTCGACTTAAGAACTTAAGTATTTTTGATATTAGTTATGGAAATCCACACACACTAAGTCACTATATAGATGAAAAGACTAACGAGAAGGTTTTTAATAAGGTCGCTCAAAAATCTTATCTACCGGCAAACACCATTTTTAAGCGACTTTTGGAAAAAAATGAGAAATTTAAAATAAACCTTTCAATTACTGGAACATTAATTGAACAGGCAAAAAAGAGTAATTTAAACGTTCTAGATTCTTTTGCAAAACTTACAAAAACGGGTAAGGCTGAGATATTAGCAGAAACCTACTACCACACTTTAGCATCTTTATACTCACAAGCGGAGTTTAAATCACAAGTTAAATTACACGCAAAAATGATAAAAAAAATATTTAATCAAACTCCTATTAGTTTTAGAAATACAGAACTTATTTATTCCGACTGGATCGCACAAATGGTAGAAGACATGGGTTATAAAAACATTATTACAGAAGGACATGAAAAATTTTTACATTGGAAATCCCCAAACTACTTATATACAAGTAATACAAAAAAAGGAATGAACCTACTTTTGAAAAACTATAAACTGTCAGACGATATAGCTTGGAGATTTAGTAATAAGGGGTGGGGAGAATACCCCCTTACTGCTGAAAAATATTTGCACTGGCTAGATTTTACACCAGGAGATACTATAAATTTATTTATGGATTTTGAAACTCTTGGAGAACACCAGTGGGCTGATACAGGAATTTTTAATTTTCTCGAGTCATTTGTAAACCTTGCGACTAAAAATGGTTATGAATTTATCAACATAAAAGAAAGTGGTAAAAAACTAAAGACAGTGGGACATATGACCATTGATCAGGTAATATCCTGGGCAGATGAAGAAAGGGACACAAGCGCATGGAACGAAAATTCAATGCAAAAAGACACATTAGAAAAAATCTACTCTTTAGAAAAATCGATTAAACAAAAAAAGAATAAATCACTTTTAAAACTTTGGCGAATTATGCAAACTAGCGATCACTTTTATTATATGTGTACAAAATGGTTTAACGATGGAGATGCACATAAATATTTTAGCCCATACGGTACTCCCCACCAGGCATATTGTAATTTTAGTAACTCTTTAATAAGTTTAAATCAAATCGTAAGGAGGTGATTTTGTGGCTATATACGTAAATCGAGATAAAGCTAAATTTTATTTATCAGACGCTCCAGAAGACAAATGTTTTTTCATGAAAGACGGCACAGTACTTAGAAATGTATATAACTTAAGAGATAAATTGGCTAATACTAGTCAAGAAGAATACAACGTTTATGTTTCTAGAATTAATAGTGACTTTGCCAATTGGGTAGGAGGTGTGTTTGAGAATTCTAGATTAGAAAAAGGTCTAAATAAGGCACGAACCCCTAAAGAAGCTAGGTTATACCTAGATAGGAATATACAAATGCTAGAAAGGAATACTAGATAACTATGGGTAGATCAGGAAGTATTGGCAATGGAAAAATATTAATATTATTTGATGAAAATGGTTACATACGTGACTTTTATTACCCCTACGCAGGGTACGAAAACCACGTTGTTGATAGCAAGCATAGGGTAGGTATTAGTATAGACAGTAAGTTTTATTGGCTAAAGGATTTAAACCCAAAAGTTAACCAAAATCATGAATCTTTTACTTTTGATCTTTGGGCAGAAACCGAGGGAATTAAAATATTTATCTCTTCTATTGTATATAATTCAAAAAATATATTAATCAGAAAAGTTGTTGTTGAAAATACAAGCGATAAGGAAAAACAAGTAAAGATATTTTTTGGACAAGAATTTAAAATTAATGAAAATAAATACCGTAACACAGGGTATTATTTACCAGAAAAAAACGTTGTTATTCACTACAAAGGGAAAAGAGCATTCTTAATAAATATCTCAAGTGAAGAAGGTGGTATTGATGACTATAATATAGGGCTATTTGGTTATGAAGGAAAAGAGGGGTCATATAAAAATGCGGAAGGTATAAACTTAGCCAAAAATCCTGTAGAACATGGGCCAGTAGATTCTGTTGTAGCTAAAACTGTTAATATAAAAGGGAAGAAATCAAAAACAATATACTACACTGTTAGTGTGGGAAGTGGGGTTGATGAAGTAATACAAATTAATCATTTTTTAAATCTTAAACCCCCCCATCATTTGTTTAATACTACATATAGTTTTTGGAAAGCCTGGGCACACCAGCGAAAAATAGATTTTTGTGACTTAGATAATCAAGTATTTGAAATGTTTAACAAAAGCTTATTTGTAATAAGATCTCATACAGACACTACATCTGGAGGAATCATTGCATCGGGCGATACAAGTAACTATACATATGGAAAGGATAACTATGACTACATTTGGGCAAGAGATGCTTATTTTCCAGCAAGTGTTATGGCAAAACTTGGATACTTTAGTACGCCCAAAAAATTAATTAAATTCTTTTCAAAAGTAGTGTCGCTACAGGGATACATAATGCATAAATTTGAACAAGATACTTCACTTGGAAGTAGCTGGCATCCTTGGATTAACCAAGGAAATCTTGAACTTCCGATACAAGAAGATGAAACTGCAGCGATAGTAAATTTAATTTACGATTATTTCTCCCTAACAAATGATGTTGAGTTTTTAGAAAACCACTTTAACGACTTAGTTGAAGTTTGTGCAAACTTTATGTGCTCGTTTGTTAACAAAAAACTTGGAATTCCAGAACCAAGCTATGATCTATGGGAATCAAAATATATGGTTAGTACTTACACAACGGCAAGTGTTATTAAAGCTCTTGAAAACGCCTCAAAATTATCAAAAGTACTAGAAAAATTGGATCTTGAACAAAGATATAGCAAGTCCGCACGCACCCTTAGAAAAGGCCTAGTTAAAGAACTATTCGATGAAAAAACAAATTCATTTGTAAAAGGTGTACACACAACTAATGACGGTGACTTAATTAATACCGATTATACGGTTGATGCAAGCACGTTCTTTTCTCTGTGGTACTACAATATACTACAAGACAATGACAAAAAGTTTATAGGTACATACAGTTTAATAAGCAAGAGGCTTAGATCTGAAAATTTTTACATGGCAAGATATGAAAACGACGACTATTTTAGAGAGGAGGGAACTATAAAATCTAACCCTTGGATTATAAGTACACTCTGGGATATACAATATTTGATTTGGAAAAGTAAGACTAAATCTGATCTAAAAGAAGTACCAAGCAGGCTATTAAAAGTTATTAATATGGGAACTAAGTCAGGACTCCTACCTGAACAAATAAAGTTTAATGACAAGAAACCTACAAGTTATTGCCCACTGGTGTGGTCACATGCAACTTTTGTTGAAACTGTTTATATGTACTTATCAAAACTTGAAAGTTTAAATTTATGCAAAACTCCATTTCCAAAACAATATTTAGCTTAGACGGGGGTGCAACTGCCTCTAAATATGGGATAGTTAGTAATAATAAATTAGTGCTCAACAAAAAAGGGCCTGCATTATTTACTGGCTTGGAAAACAAGATGTTTGCAAAAAACCTACTAAGTATCGTAAAGCCCTGCTCGAAAAGATACAAAATTACACATTTTATTTTTGGTATATCTGAATAGACACAGGAATAGAACAAAAAAGAATAGAAAAATTGACTTACAAAATAGTAAAAAAATATTTTCCAAATTCGACTATAAAAATAATGTCTGATATTGATTTAGTACTTTTAGCAGGTGAAAACAAAAACAAAATAGCCCTTATTGCTGGTACAGGAACAAACTGTGTTGGCTGGATTGGGGGTGTAAAATATAAAACCGGAGGTCTTGGAAAAGATCTTGCTGACCAAGGAAGTGGTTACTGGATGTCTAAAAAAGCTATTGAACTTGCAGTTAAATCTTATGATAGAAGGGGTAAAACAACATCATTACAAACTTCTGTTGTTAAATTTTATAAAGTAAAAAAAATACCTGATTTAAAAGAATTATTCAGAAAAAGTGATTTTTATAAATCAGACTTTGCAGCACTTGTTCCCACAATTGTAAAATGCGCAAGTAGTGGAGATGAACTATCCAATAAAATATTGGAATATGCGGGGTTAGAACTTGCAATGCATGTTATTGCAATTTACAAACAAACAATGTTTAAAAATTGCAATATTATCTGCACTGGAAACATTTTTAAGATAGAGAAAGTTAAAATGAGCTTTGAAAAGCACCTAAAAAAGCGCATAAACCAACAATTAATCAACTATCTAAAACACCCTACCTTTAGCTATGGGATAAAATACTTTTCCTAAAGTTCTATAGTTTCGACAACAATTATAGGAACCTCCCCCACACGCTTGTACAGGTGTTTATTTAAAGACTTTTCAACGCTTTTTTTAATTTGCTGAATATCATTATTGTCTTTTCCAAAAGACTTAATGGTAGATTCAACATTATTTTTCATACCCTTAATTAAAGATAAATTCTCTTTAACGTAAATATAACCTCTTGTGTATATTTCAGGATTAGTTTTTGTATCTAATTTCCCACCCCTTACAGGTATTACAACAAAGATAACTCCGCTTTCTGACATTAATTTTCTGTCTTTAATAACTATGTCTTCCACAAGTGTCTTAGTTTGATTATTATCTACATAAATTTCTTTTACAGGGTATTGCTCACCTTTTTTAACAACATTTTCACTAACTACCATAGAATCAGTATCTAATAGCTCTATAATTTGATCTTGGTTAAAACCAGAGTCAACCATTAAGTCTCGATAGGCTCTAATATGTTTTATACTGCTTCCTATTGGGCAAAGGTACTTAGGACTAACTAAATGAGCCATTAATGCTAAATCTCCTCTAGAACCGTGTCCAGAGACGTGTAAATCATCCTGTAATTGAGAATAAATAACCTCGGCACCACGTAAGACTAATTTTTCAATTAAAGTGTCAATCGGAGCCTCCATTCCGGGAATTGGATCACCAGAAAAAATAACAACAGCTCCTTCTTTTAATTTAATTTGCTTATGTCTACCTTCAGCAACTCTAGAAAGACCAGAGTTTTCTTGGCCGTAAGTACCTGGGAGTATATATAATAATGTTTCTGGTGGAAGTTTTTTAGCCTCAAAATCTTCAACTACAATCTCGTTATTTTTAATTAATCCTTGGTTTACAGCAACTTCAACATTTTGCTCAATACTTCTACCACTTATTACAACTTTTCTACCAAATTTTTTGGCACTGTTAATAGCTTGTTGAATTCTAGAAATATTTGAAGAAATTGTTGTTATAAAAACTTGCTTTCCTTGGCTTGAACTTAGAATACTATCAAAAGTTTCTTCTATTTTCATTTCGGTCTCTGTAAAACCATCAGAGGTAGACCCAAGACCGTCACTTAACATTAAAACAGGTTTATACTGTTTTGATAGTGAGGCTATTTCACGAACATCTGCTGGTTTGTCCATTACAGGTGTAAAATCAAACTTAAAGTCGCTTTGGTGAACAACTGTTCCAAATGGAGTAACTATATAAAAACCCAAAGTATTAGGTACAGAGTGATTTACCCTGTAGGGAATAATTTTAAAATTCTTCCCAATCGTAAATTCAATACCAGGTGCAATATCATTAAAAGAGTAATCTTTTAAATCCTTAAAATCCTCAATTTTATTCTTTAAAAATTCCCTAACTAAAGGGTGTGCATAAATCTTTAAAGGTATTTTTTGCAGCAAAAAAGGGGTGGCGCTGTAGTGGTCGTCGTGACCATGTGTTAAAACTAGTGCCTTTATTTTATCTTTAATTTGATAAAGATAAGTAAAATCGGGAATTAAAATATCGACCCCGTAGTTTGATACTTCAGGAAAACCAATCCCACAATCAAAAATAATTGCTTCGTCAGGCGTTTCATATACAAACATGTTTCTTTGAACAGAAACACCACCTAGGTTAATAATTTTTAAGCTCATATAAATAGCGATATCTCATCTTCTTGATCTGTTTTAATCTCTTTATTCATAAAATCAATCGATGCAATATCTTTTGTCATTAAATTTTTTAATTCTTTAAATTCTTTTACAAGAATTTGTTTTATTGTTCCGTTTCTTAAAGCTGCTGCTGGATGATACAAAGGGTATAGAACTCTGGTCTTAAGTAAGTAAGGTTTACCATGGGCATTTGCTATTTTTTCTCCGGGTAAAAAATACTCCATCGCAAACCTTCCTAAAGTTATTACCACTTTTGGGTCAATCAGTTCTATTTGTTTATCAAGATAAGGTTTACAAGCCCTAATTTCATCTACCATAGGATCTCTATTTTCAGGAGGCCTACACTTTACCACATTACCTATCCAGATATCTCTTCTTGAAAGACCAATTCCACCTAAAAGCTCATTTAATAGGTTACCAGACCTTCCAACAAAGGGTCTTCCTAATTTATCTTCTTGTGCACCAGGGGCTTCTCCTATAAAAACTATACTTGCGTTAATGTTTCCTTCCCCAGGAACAGCATTTATCCGACCTTTGCAAAGTCTACACTTTTTACAGCCAATTATAGCTGAATTCATTTTTATTATAATGTCTTTTTTTGCTGTAAAATCCATATTAATAACTAGGTAAGTAAGTCTTAAAATTTTCCGGTGTGACCACTACTTTTTGTTTTTTATCAATTACAATCTCTTTTGCAGCTTTTCTTGCAATACTTTCCAAGTTCTTTTTTAAACTTCTAATACCACTATCAAAACCAAGAGGTCTTATAAATACATCCCAAACACCATCTTCTATAATAAAGTTATCTTTATCTAAACCGGTTTCTTCAATAATTTTTGGAAGTAAATAATCTCTGGCAATTACTTTCTTTTCATCATCACTGTAGCTTGGCATTCTAATTACTTCCAACCTGTCCATTAGTGCTGCACTAAAAGTTCCAGTATTATTTGCAGAAACTATAAAAAGCACCTCAGATAAATTAAGAGGATAGTCTATGTAATGATCCCTAAAACTTGTGTTTTGTTCTGGGTCCAAAAGTTCTAAAAATACAGCCATCATATCAGATCTTAATCCAGAATCACCAGAAACTTTATCAAGCTCGTCAAGCAAAATAACTGGATTCATTACATCAGTTCTAATTAGACTTTTTACAATTTGGCCGGGCTCTGCTCCAGGTATTGATTTGTTTCTACCCCTAAGCTCAAGAGTTGAACCAAGTGCACCAAGAGAAATTCTTATAAATTCTCTATTTAAAGCCTCTGCTACACTTTTTGCCATTGTAGTTTTACCAACACCTTGCAAACCCACCATACACAACACAGGTGCTCGTTTTAAAACATTTTCATATTTTGCATCTTTACCTGCTTTTTCTTTTAAAAGTACTCGGGTAGATAAATACTCCAGTACCCTACCCTTTACTGATTCTAATCCATAGTGATTCTTATCTAAAACTCCTTTTGCTTTGGAAATCTCCAATACCTCTTTTGATACACTGCCCCAAGGAATAGAAACTACCCAATTAATATAGGAACTTATGTACTCGTAATCTTGGCTATAGTTAGCCATTTGAGCCATACGATTTAGCCTATCTAACATTGCAAATACTCTTGCCTTTAGATCACCGGGGGCTTTAGAAGTTTGTACACTATCTGCTAAATCTGTTAGTTCTTGAAATACGTATTTTTCTTTTTTTTCGGCCATATTAATTACTTTGCTTCTTTAACAACATACTTGCTACCCTCTTTTACTACGTAAAAAGCAGAGGAAGTTGTTTTTGAAGCTTCATCATCCAAAAATTTTAACCCCAAAACATCTAAATCTTCATTAATTTTTTCGCGGTCATACTCTTGTGGGTCAGTATATACAAATAAAACGGGTTTATCTGTAACTGATTTTAGTACAAGTGAAAAATTGGGGTTTTGTTCTAAAGAGGATTTTGTTCCGCTAACTACCTCATCAAACTCGTTTATTAAATCGCTACTTGTTGAAAAAACTAAAAACTCCCCAACTCTCTTTGTAATTATTGGAGCATTATTGTTCTTATTTTCTTGGTATTTTGAATAAGTTCTTTCAAAAAAATCAAACCCACTTACCTGTACAATCGCAGCACTGTCCCCATCAGAATTTTTTATGTAAGAGTAATCTACACCTAAAAATACAAGAAAATCATCAAAGCTAAGCTCATAAGTATCTTCAAGATATTTTTTTTGCTCCTCAGTCAAATATGACTTAATAAAGTCATTTAAATTAGAACTTTCTACATAAAGCAAAGTTGTTTTTGGAACAATTTTATAATAATTATTTTTCATAACATTTGTATCAAATAAATCTCCCACCTCATCATTAACCTCAACAACATTTAACTCAACCATTGGGATTAAACTTTGTCCACTAGCAGGATTTGCCGATCTAAAAAACAACCCAACAGCAACAATCAAAAACATTATTGAAAGTGCGTTTACACCAACAACAAAAAAGTTCCACCTTTTGTTCAGATCCAGAGATTTTTTTGCCCTTACTTCTTCAGCCACAGCTTCACTGCCCAAGTTAATACTGCGTGTTTGTTTTAGTGCCGATTCGTCATAAGATTTTTTTGGGGGTATATTATCTATACTTAATTCCGCTGTGTTTTTTTCTGCAACCTCATCTGTTAACCTGTAACCACATTTATAACAAAAGGAGGCCTGCGGGTTATATATTTTAGATTTGCACTTAGGGCAGACATTCATAGCTCTTATTTCATAGTTAAAACGTATTTTCCGTCTTCGTTAACTCCCTTTAATTTAACTTTAACATTATCCCCCTCTTTTAAATAGTCATTTACATCTTTGACAAACTCATCACTAATTTCACTAACATGAACTAAGCCCTCTTTACCAGGCAAAAACTCTACAAACCCACCAAAATTCATGATCTTAGTAACAGTACCTTCGTATGTTTTACCAATTTCTGGCTCTTCAAACATCTTTCCAATGTATGAAACTGCTTCATCAACTTTTTGTGAGTCTTTGCCAGTAATTGCTACAAGTGCATGATCAGACTTTTCTACTATATCAATCTTAATATCATATCTTTTCTCTAGGTCCTTTATTGTTTTTCCACCAGAACCTATTACCACGCCTATTTCATCAAGTTTAATCCTAACTGTCTTTATTATTGGTGCACCAGGTTTTAGTGATTTATTTGGAAATTTTATAGATTTTTCCATTACTTCTAAAATCTTAATTCTTGCTTCTTTAGATTTATCAATAATTTCATCAAATAAACTAACAGGTATTCCAGCAAGTTTAATATCCATTTGAATTGCTGTTGTAGCAGATTTAGTTCCAGTCATCTTAAAATCCATAAAACCGCTAAAATCCTCAACTCCTTGTATATCGGTTAAAACAACATATTTAGACTCTTCATCATCGGTTATCAAACCAATACTAACACCACCTACAAGCCCTTTAATTGGAACTCCTGCATCCATTAATGATAGTGAAGAACCGCAAGTAGAAGCCATAGAACTTGAACCGTTTTGAGACAGTATTTCAGAAACTACCCTAATGGTATATGGAAATTCTTCAGTGGAAGGAAGTACAGGTATTAATGCATTTTCAGCAAGCATTCCATGACCTATTTCTCTTCTTCCTGTAAAAATTCTTGAAGGCTCCCCTGTTGAAAAACCTAAACCTACATAATGATGAAAATAAAACTTTTCAACCTCGCCGTCTAATGTTTCTAGCAATTGGCTATCTCCAACAGAACCTAATGTAACAACACTTAAACCTTGTGTTAACCCTCTGTTAAAAAGAGCACTCCCATGAACGTTAGGAAGGACGTCAATTTCACAAGATACAGGTCTGATTTCATCTAAACCCCTACCATCTACTCTTTCGGACTTGTCTAAAACTCTTCTTCTTATTAACGTTTTTTGAATTTTATCAAGAACGTCTGTTACATCTGCTTTAATGTAATCATCACCTAAGGATTCTTCAAAATAATCACAAGCTTCTTGTTCAATTTTTGAATATTTTGACATATAGTCAAGTTTTGTATTATTTTCATTTACTAATTCCGCAATCTTACTTTCAAATTTTTCTTTTACTTTTTTGTATATATCTTTGCTGGGCTTAAATGAAATATATTCTCGTTTTAAAACATTTACTTGCTCAGCAAATTTCTCAATATTCTTAAATACAACTTTTGAGGCCTCATTACCCTTCTTTATAGCCTCTTTAATCTGATCATCAGATAAAAGGTTAATAGATGCTTCCATTGCCTGAACTTTATCGCCATTTAAATACGAAATATACATATTTAAATCAGAATTGTGAAGTTTATCGTGAGTTGGATTTACAATAAGCTTATTATCTAAAAAACCTAGCTGAACTGTTGCAAAAGGACCATTAAAGGGTAATGGTGATATTGTTAGGGCAGCAGATGCAGCTACCATAGAAAGAAGCTCTGGACTGTTCTTGTGATCATAAGATAATACCGTAACTACAACCTGAACCTCATCTCTAAAATCCTTTGGAAACAAAGGCCTTACACAATGGTCAATAAGTCTAGAGGCTACAGTTTGTTTGTCTGAAGGTCTTCCTTCGCGCTTTGTCCATTTTGAACCCTTAATAATTCCTGTTGCATATAACTTTTCTTCGTAGTTAATAGTTAATGGTAAAAAACCAGGGTCCTGATCTTTTTTAGCAGCCCTACTTACAACAGTTGCAAGAACACTCGTTCCTCCAAGAGTTGCATAAACAGCAGAGTCAGCTTGTGGGGCTAATTTTCCTGTTTGTAAGGTTAATTTGTCTGAAAAAAAGTCGAATGTTATTTCTGTTACTTTTTTATTTGTATCCATAATTTTTGGGCCGAGGAGATATTGGATAAACGTTTGCTAAAAAGTGCCTATAAAAAATTCTAAACACATTTCAACAAATTTTATCAGCAATAACTCCTCTTAAATTTATTAAATTTTATTACTTCTTTAAATCTAGAGACTTAATTAACTTTAAGTATCTTTCTTCGTGATTCTTTTTTAGATAGTTTAAAAGTTTTCTTCTTTTGCCTACCATTCTTAGTAAACCTCTTCTTGAGTGGTTATCTTTTTTATGTAACTTAAGATGACCACTAAGTTGCTCAATTCTAGTCGAAAGTATTGCAACCTGTACTTCTGGTGAACCCGTATCACTCTTACTTGTTGCGTATCTCTCTATTATTTTCTTTTTTTCTTGTTTTTCTAATGACATATCTTGTTAAATTTTAACACACTAGTTTAGTATATTTCAATTATTTCCTTTTGTAGAGCTTAAAAAAGTAAAAAAGGCAAGGCTTGCGTTTCTGTTTGGCTTAACATTCTCACTAAAATATAGCTGTATAACACCATCTACTAGATTTGTTCCACCTAAGTTCTTTTTGTTAAAAACAAATGCGTGCTTACTCTTTTTAACATAAGGTACTTGGTTTGCAAATTTGTCTTCACTTGCAAAGCCAACACCAATACACATGTCAAACTTTTCCCTATGCTCTTTAAAATTTACTTTTTCTTTTTCTACTGTTTTACCTTTTACCCCAACTAAACCAATCTTAAATTCCTTTTCTGAATCGTCGTAATCATAAGTCACTTTAGATACAGATTCAATAGGAAATTTTATATAAACAGTCTTTTCCCCTATCTTTGATTTAACTTTAAGCCTTTTTACAAGGTTTTCCGACCCTAGTGGAAAAGAAGACAAATAATATGTGGAAACATTAAATCCCTGAGATTTCGATAAGAAAGTATTAATTAGTTCTGTTAGTGCAACTGCAGCACAAAAACCTTCTAACCCTTTTTCAGTATTTACTACTACAGCAATATTTTTTGACTCTTTTAAATTACTATTAAAATCTGCACCACTAACTTTCATAATATCTTGGGCAGAAAATTATAGCACCTCTATGGTGTAGCCTTCCTTTAAGTTTTCACTTCCAGAAACAAGTAAAACACCACACTCTGTATCTTTTCCAATTAAATCTACTTTATTGTTTGCTTTTTTAAGGGTCTTAATCTTTGTTCTAAAAAGTTCTTTGTCTTCTTCTAAAATTTTAACCCCATCATTATGCTTTAATCTCCCATGAGTTACGTAGCAACCGGCAACTACATCACCAGAAGGTAGTGGAAATACTTTTAAAATCTCAGCCCTTCCTTTTACTTTTTCTTCTTCAAGTTCATAAACACCTTCAAGTGCACCCTCTAATTCTTGAATTAATTCATAAATTACTGAGTATTGCCTAGTTAGTACTTTTTGCTGCTCAGCTCGATCCTTTACATTTGATGGAATCTTTGCCTTAAAGGCTATAACAATAGCTTTTGAAGGGGAGGCAAGTAAAATGTCACTTTCTTTTACGTCCCCAACACCCTTTAATAAAATATTTATCTTTTTATCCTCGTAGGAAATTTTAGAAAGGGCACTAGCTATTGCTTCTAACGTCCCTTCGGTATCGGCTCTTAAAATTATATTGATTCCAGAGGCATTCTCTATTTCTCCCTCACCAGTACCCTCAGGTGTTAACTCTTGACCGTTATACAACTCAATTTTTTCTCCGGGATCAACGGATTCCTTTAGACCTAAAAGTTGCCCTGGCTCCCCAGAACTAATAGATTTAACATTTTTGCCAGTACCGTCAGTAATGGCCCTAACTTTAAAAACTACTCTACCACCAATTACAACCGTATCAGATACGTTTAATACTCCTGAGCGCAAAACCACATCAACTAAGTAACCTTTCTTATTGCTATGCTTACTTTCAAGAACAAACCCAGATAAACCATCCAAATATTTTATGCTTGGTTGTATTGTTTCCCAAAGAGCCACTATAGATTCTAATAATTTATCTAAATTAGTACCTTTTGTAGCACTAACCTCTACGCATATAACATCACCACCGTACTCTTCGAGCATAACACCCTCTCCATGTAATTGTTTTTTTACTTTTTCGCTTGAGACATCAGGAAGGTCAATCTTATTAATTGCAACTATCATTGGGATTCCAACTGATTTAATGTGGGATATCGCCTCTTTTGTTTGTGGCATAACACCATCGTTAGCAGCTACAACTAGGATAGCTATATCAGCAATTTTTCCTCCTCTAGCCCTCATTTCTGAAAAAGCTTCGTGCCCAGGTGTGTCTATAAAGGTAATTTTATTACCTTTATAATCAATTTGCGAAGCGGCTGTATGTTGAGTTATTCCACCACTCTCGCTATCAGTAACACGAGTTCCACGTAGTGCATCTAAAAGTGAGGTTTTACCGTGATCAACATGCCCCATTACTGTAATTATTGGTGATCTATTCATTAAATTTACCTAGAAAAATTAATAAATACTTAAAGCTTTAAGTATTTTTTCTGCAGACCTGGAACCTATACCTTCTATTTCTAAAAGTTGTTTTCGCTCAAGTTCCTTAAGCTTTTCAACACTTGTAATACCAGCTTTTTTAAGAACTTTTTCTATATTTTTATCAAGGTGAAGACGTTCTATATTAGTACTTCGTTTTTTAGTAGGTTTCTCAGACGTACTCTCATCTTCAATTTCTTCTGAGACTTTTAAAATATCTCCAACGCCTTCAATATCTATTTTCCAACCGGTTAAAAGGTGTGCTAACCTAACGTTTTGTTCACCTTTTCCAATCGCAAGTGACTGCTGCTCTTCGGGTACTTTTACCTCAGCTTTTTTCTCTTCTTCATCAATTTTAACTCCAGCTGTTCTTGCGGGAGATAAAGCATTTGCAATATAAACTATAGGATCACTACTAAACGGAATGATATCAACCTTTTCAGGATGTATTTCTTGTAAAATACTTTGAACTCTTACCCCTTTATGACCGACACATGCGCCAACGGGATCAACATTTTTATCACTTGAAGAAACTGCTACTTTTGTTCTGGATCCAGGATCTCTTGAAATAGACTCTATTTTTACAACCCCAGATTCAATCTCAGGAACTTCTTCTGCAAAAAGTGCTTTAATAAAAGATTTATCAGATCTTGAAACAATAATTTCTGCCCCACCACCTCTTTGTGATTCTTTTACCTCCTTAACTACTGCTGTAATTCTAGCACCGTTTCTATATGTTTCACCCTCAATTTGCTCTCTTGCTGGAAGTAAACCTTGAACTTTCCCAAGATCAATAACAACCAAATTTGGTTCTGATCTAAAAACAGTACCGCTAATTAGTTTTCCTAATTTTTCTTTGTACTCATCTACAACACTATCAAACTCAGTTTTTCTTATTTTTTGAATTAAAGTTTGACTAGCAGCTTGCGCAGCAATTCTCCCAAACCCAGCTGGTGTAATATCTTTTCCATCTTTAAGAATCTTCATTTCACCAGTTTCTACGTCTACTTTTGCACTAATATCTTCATCTTCCTCAGCACTATAGTCTCGTTTGTAGGCAGCAACTAGTGATTCTTCTAAAGCAGCTATTACGGACTCTACAGAAATCCCTCTATTTGTCGCAACCTGGTTAAGGGCTGCCATTAAATCTGATATCATAATCAATAAAATTTGCAAACAAAAAAGGTGAGATAAAATCCCACCCTCTACTACCAATTATAATACATGTGATTATAAAAGGCAAAATAGAGGACTATATTATAGTTGTTTAGACTATTAGAAAACCTTTAAAATACAGGGTAAATTTCTAAATTTTTTAAATTAGCTCCGCAAAAGATCTTGAATAAAAACTTTAAGGTGTTTTGGTCTTTGGGGGTGTAAATAACGACCAAAAAATAAAATTGGGGAATATTGTTAATTTAAACAAAATATGGATAAAGAATCTTACTACAGAAGAGTTTTGGCAAGTTCTTTTTCACCGTGCTTCATTAAATCCTGAATCAACCTATCATCTGAAACTACGTATAAACCTCTAAGCTTATAGGCTGATTCAAATAATGACATATCAGATGTTGGAATTAAACAAATATTCGCTTCATCTTTTTTACAAATACTTAGTTCTAAGTGGCTAATCCACCAATTTAGATCGTCTTCCTCTATATAAAAATGGACTATATTAAATTCATCTATGTTGTGATGAAGTGATAAACCACCTTTCATGGTTGCAGCGTATTGTCTTCCTGTTTCACCGTTAAGCGAATTTACTTCTTTTGCAATTTGCAGAATATCTTTATTAGTATTTACAAAATATTTCCAATTTTGCTCAGATTCTTTTCGTTGCGTCGCCACAGCACTGTTTTGATTAGTAGAATCAATGGGTGCAGGGTCTGAATTATCAATAGTTGATTCCAAATTTTCAAGCTCATCAGTTAGTTTTTTATTTTTTCTCTCTTCCCTAATAGCACTTAGGTCTTGATCGGGCAATGTATTTTTACTACCTTGAGGGTTAAGTTTATTTAAGGTGCCTAAGCTAGGGGGCTGAATACTGCTTGAGGTATTCTGTGGGTGAGGGTCAGGAATATTAATATCCTCTGTTTTTTGAGGAGCAAGGGGTGGGACTGTATCTAGTCTTTTTGAAATATCATTTAAAGGTTTGTCACCCATAGGGTCTTGAGATATAGTCTTATTAACTAGTCTATGTAAGTTTTCGGTAGAAGAATTAATTTTATCGTCTGCTGTTTTTAGGGGCTTTTGCCAAACAGTATTTGGTTTTATTTTTGAGGACACTGCCGGACTAGTATCGTTATTAAAATTATTAGCAGGGGTCTGCAAATCAGATACCACCTTATCTGCATCTTTTAATAAATTTTGATTTTGATCTGAAGATTGATTTTCTTTTACATTGGGTATAGACATAGAAGATTTTTCTAAAGGGGGTTTTTGCTCATTATTAGACACACTACTAAAACCAGGCTTAACCTGATCTAAGACTGTGTTGTTAATATAGGGGTATTTTGTATCTTCTTTTTGTTTTAAAAGGGTTAGAATTTTTTGATATTTATCAGGGTATAAATATTTATATATCTGCTCCCTACTAAACCTAAAAGTACCGCTTTTTGTTTTAGTCTCGCACTCAATATCACCTTTTTTTAAGTAACGATATAGTGTTCTCGGGTTAATCCCTAAAATTTCTGCGGTCTCTTCGCTAGTGTAAAGTTTTTCTTCTAAAACTAACATATACCAATAATTCTAGCAGGTGTACAAGATAAGACAAGAGTACTATTGTCATAACATTTACACTGTTTGTAAGTAATCGTATATGTTTTATTTTAACTAACTTTATTTTAAACTATAGATATGCAACATGTATTGTTTTCATATTTTATTCTACTTGCTCTGGGAACAACGTTTTACTATCCAACCAGCTTATTTTTACAAAAAATTTATGCTAAAGGTTATGCTTTTTCAAAAACTGTAGGACTTTTAGTATTTGGTTATGTTTATTTTTTGTCTAGAGTGATAGGAGTTAATAACTTATTTGTATACGCAATATTATTTTTGGTTTTTGTATTTTTAATATTTAAGAGGAAACAAGTTTTTAAACTATTTAAAAAACACTTAAAAGAAGTTGTTTTGACAGAAATTATTTTTGTTTTATGTTTAGCACTATTTTTATTATTTAGGTCAATTAACCCTAAAATTGAAGGCATAGAAAAATTTATGGACTTTGCTCTAATTAACAGCTTAACTAAATCTATCGATTTTCCTTTTACAGATGTTTGGTATGCAACCAAAAGTTTAAATTATTACTACTTTGGGCAAATCATACCTGCAAGTGTAATTAGTATATTTAAACTAAACCCCTTTTACTTTTATAACTTTTATATATCAACTATATTTGCCCTTTGTTTTATAAGCCTTGTTAGCATAGGAAAAACATTAACAAGAAAATTTAGGTATGGATTCTTGTTAGCATTTGTATCCTTGGTTTTTGGAAACTTAGATTTAATAGTTAATAAAATACAACTTAAACCAAATTACTTTTATGCTTCTGCCAGAAGTTTAATGGAGTACGCAATAACTGAGTTTCCGTCATATAGTTTTTTAATTTCAGATTTACACGCCCACATAATTAACTTAATAACAGTAATTTTAGTTTTAGCAGTGTGTGTAAATATTTTTTTGAGTAAAAAATTAAGCACTTTAAGCGCTGTTGTTGTAGGGTTTTTGCTTGGGACAATGTACGTTACAAACAGCTGGGACTTTATAATTTATACACCAATTGTATTAGTTACTATTGCAATCATATACAAAAAAAGCTGTTTAAAAGAAATACTATTTAATACTTTTATTATATTTCTATGTGCAGGTGTTTTATTTTTACCTTTTTATTTAACTTTTCAACCAGCAGTTTCTGGAATAGGAGCTAAAGTTGCATTTAATGATATAAATGCAATTTTAATAATGTTTGGATACTTTTTATTAACAACAATACCTTTTGTTATTTATTATTTATTTTTTGAAAAAAAGAAAATTGATTTAAAACTAATAACCGTACTACTTTTTATATACGGGATAATTTTAGTTTTTGCTCCAAATATTTTCTTTTTAAAGGATATATATTTTAATACTAACCCTAAATATTACAGAGCAAATACCGTTTTTAAATTTTGGTTTCAAGCTTGGATACTATTTTCACTATCAAGTACATTAGCAATTTACTACTTTTATCAAATAAAAAATAAGTATATTAAAATCATCTTTACAGTAATATTTTCTCTACTTTTATTCAGTATTTTTTTGTACCCAGTTAATAGTGTTTTGTATATTTATAAAACAAACACAGATACAAGATTTAAAACACTTGATGGAAGTAGGTTTTTACAAAATCAGTTACCCAACGACTATAAGGCAATTAATTGGATGAATAAAAATATAGTAACACAAGCTAATATTCTTGAAAAGCCTGGTGACGCTTATACAACAGATTCGCTATATTCAACCTTTACAGGAAACCCGACCTTAATCGGATGGATAAATCACGAGTATGGCTGGAGAAATAACTGGGATAAAATGTCATTAATTATAGGGGATATCAACCGAATATATACATCTAGTAACCAAGATATAGTTAAAAATTTAATTAATAAATATAATCTTGAATATATTATTATTGCAACTAAAGAAAAAGATAAATATGGTCCTACAGCTGGAGATGTAGTAGAAAAACTAGGTAGTGTAGTTTATAAAAATAATTCAGTAGAGATAATTAAAGTAGATTAACTAGGCATCTATAAAGTAATAGTTTATAAAAGTATTTGACTCTATTTTTCTATAAACAACGTTTGTGTAGGGTAAGCAAAATTAATCTTATTTTTTTCAAATTCTTTTAAAATATTTAAATTCACCTGCTGCCTTTTGTCCATGTAAACTATATAGTCTTCGGAATTAACATCAAATACAACTTCAAAAATTAAAGCAGAATCTCCATACTCTTTAAAATGAGCTCTAATAAAAATTACAAGATCAATATTTTTTATACACTCTGCTACAATTTTAGGTATATCTTTTACCTTTTCGTAAGGGGTTTGGTAGGTAATACCGATATCAAAAAATACTCTGCGTGCCTTTAGTTTTTTAAAATTGTTTACCCCCGATTCTGTAAGCATTGTATTTGGAACAACAAGCTGTTCACCTTGCAAAGTTTTAACCCG
>Ga0114931_10002808_pt1 | contig 22132 bp, 15 predicted proteins | sample 2SBtaG_FD_89579 | JGI IMG/M metagenome (GOLD analysis project Ga0114931, IMG submission 89579) | Deep subsurface microbial communities from Kolumbo volcano to uncover new lineages of life (NeLLi) - 2SBTROV14_V59a metaG | ecosystem: Environmental > Aquatic > Marine > Volcanic | place: Kolumbo... | reverse complement strand
GCTTGCGCGCGAATGGACGATCGCAGACTGATCACCACGCCCCCGATCGCCAGCTCGCGGGGGACCCTGCTTGGGCAACACTCCTTGCCTTCAATGGTGTTGTTATTGTCTTTCTTTGGAATTGCTACGCTGGCGGACGCAGGCCAAGATCCGCGCAATGATCACCTCTACACTCGGGTGGCACCTGACGACACTCGGGTGGCACCTGAAGGGGGGGCACCTGACGGGCCGGCATCCGGAGGCGCGGACAAGGATTCGCAGGCGCTCGATCCAGGCCGGGCACGCTATGACGCGGGCGACTACGGCGGCGCAGAGCGTTTTTTCCGCCAACGCTGGACGGGTGCGGACGACCAGGTTTGCGCCTTTGAGCTTGGGCGCACCTTGATGGCAACGGGCCGGTGGCGCGCCGCGGTGTCTGTGCTCGAAGAGGCGCTGCCGGCCGCCGAGGACGATGCCGCCTACCATCGTCTTCTTGGTGAGGCCCTGGGGCGCAGCGCGCGCAGCGCCAGCATTTTCCGCCAGCTCGGTATCGCCCGCCGCGGCCTGCATCAATTCGAGCGTGCTGTCGCCCTCGATCCTGGGAACCTCGAAGCCCGGGACAGCTTGATGGAGTACTACCTGCAGGCACCTGGCATCGCTGGCGGCGGCGAGGCCAAGGCGCTCGAACAGGCGCGAGAAACAGCGGCGTTCAATGCGGCCGAAGGGCAACGGATGCTGGGCCGCATCAATCATGAAAAGGGGCGTGAGGCTGCTGCCCGGACAGCCTATGCTCGAGCCGTGCAGATCGATCCCGGCAATCTCCTGGCACGTGTTGGCCAGGCGCGGCTGGCCATCGACCTCAAAGACTGGGATCTCGCCTTCACTGCCCTCGACGCAGCCCTGGCGCGTGCGCCAGAGAATTCCATGGCCCGTTTAGAGCTGGGTCGCGCCGCAGCCAGCTCGGGGCTTCGGCTCGACGATGGTGCCAAGGCGCTCGAGGCCTACGTCGCGAGACCGAGGCCCGCCACCGAGAAACCGGCCAGCGAAGCCTGGACGCTGCGCGCCTCCATCGCCGAGCTCGCGCACGACCCGCAAGCCGCTCGCCGCGCCTACCGTGCTGCCCTCGCGGCAGACCCGGGCAACAAGGCCGCGAAGCGTGCACTCACGCGCCTGGGCGAAGACTGAGCGATCGTCATTTCGATTCCTTCACCGTACACGTGAGTCGCCAAGCGCAACCCCTTGGGGGATTCAAAGGAGACGGCCTTGATTCCGATCGAACTCTCATTTCACGGCGCCGCCGGCACAGTCACCGGCTCGAAGCACCTTCTGCACGTTGGCGAGCGGAAAATTCTGCTCGATGCCGGGCTTTTTCAAGGCATGAAGCACCTGAGACAGCGCAACTGGCGAGAGCCGGGCTTCGACCCGGCGGCGGTCGACACGGTATTGCTCTCGCATACCCACATCGACCACGTGGGCTACCTGCCGCGTCTGGTCAAGCTGGGGCTCGACGCGCCGGTTCACATGACGCCGGCCGCCTACGAGCTGTCGAAGCTTATGCTGCTCGATTCCGCCAAGATTCAGCGCGAAGACGCACGCCGCGCGAACCGTCGAGGTTACTCACGACACAAGCCGGCCTTGCCGCTGTACGATGGCAAGGATGCTCGCCGAGCGCTCGCCATGCGCCGCGAGCAGCCCTACGACGAGTGGTTCGAGGTCGCGGGCAGCGATACCCGGGCACGACTGCGCAATGCCGGGCACTTGCTGGGATCAGCGTTTGTCGAGATCGAGATCGGGAGCAACGCGGGAAAGAGACCGTTGCGTGTGACCTTTAGCGGTGACATCGGCCGCATGGCCGTGCCGCTGCACCCCGACCCGCAGGCGCCCGCACCCTGCGATGTGCTGATCCTCGAGTCGACCTATGGCGATCGGCTGCACGCGACCGATCCGGTCGCCGATCAGGTCGCCGAGCCTTTCGGCCGCTGCCTGCGCGCTGGCGGTATCGTGCTGATCCCGGCCTTCGCTGTCGGCCGCTCACAGCAGATCACGCTGATTCTGCGCCGCTTGATGCAGCGGGGCGTGATCCCTGAAGTGCCGATTCATATCGACAGCCCGATGGCGGTCGACGCCACCGCGATCTACTCTCGCTTCCTGAACGAGAAGAACGTCGATCTCGATGTGTTCGAAGACGGTCGCCTGCGTTTGTTCCCCCACGACGTGCACTTTCATCGCTCGGTCGACGAATCCAAGCAGCTCAACCAGCTCACCGGTCCCCGGGTCCTGGTGTCCTCGAGTGGCATGATGACCGCGGGCCGCATCCTCCACCATTTCAAGCGACTGGCACCAGACCCCAAGAACCTGTTGGCGCTGGTCGGCTACCAGGCCGTGGGCACGCGTGCCCGTGATTTGCTCGACGGTGCCGAGTAGGTGCGGGTGCACGGTGCCTGGATCCGCACGCGGTGTCAGGTGCTGTCGCTTCAGGGGATGTCGGGTCACGCCGACCGCGAGGGTCTGCTCGCGTGGGTCGGCGCCGCACCGTCGCCCCCCAAGGTCATATACCTGGTCCACGGCGAGCCGTCCGCGGCCGCGGCATTGCGCGGCCACCTCAGACGCCGATTCGGCTGCCATGTGCACATCGCGCAAATGGACCAGCGCGTGGACCTACGCGCCGCGCTCGCCAGCCATTGAGCGCGGCGAGCGCTACTCGACGCGGCACAAGCAATGCGCGAGCAGACCGCGCGGGTCACCCGCAGCGGCTGTGAGTTCGGCATGCTCCTCGAGCAGCCGCCGGAGCCAGTCCAGCCGCTGCTCGATCGCCGAGCGCGGGTGGTGGTTCGCGGCGAGACCTTGCCCCAGACCGGCCAGGCCACTGGCGCGTGTGAGCAGGCTGATCAGCATCTGCTCGCGCGCGCTGGGCTGATGCTCGATGTAGCGGACCGCATAGTCGTCTGGAAGCTCGGCGCGCACCGCAGCCGCAGCGATCGCCTCATCCAGACCCCCCAGATGATCCACCAACCCGGCCTCAGCAGCGTCGACACCGCTCCACACACGGCCTCCGGCCAATGACTCGACCGCTTCCGGGCTCTTGCCGCGGGCTGTTGCGACCAGGTCGATAAACTGGCGGTAGCCATGCTCTACACCCAGCTTGATGCCCTCGGCTGCTGCCTCGGGCAGGGCCATGTCCGGCCGTAAACGACCGGCGAGCGGCGTGGTGCCGACACCGTCGACATGCATGCCCAGGAACTCGGCCAGCGGCCGCTCGGCGGTCGGGAAGAAAGCGAAGATGCCGATCGAGCCGGTGAGCGTGGCCTTGCTGGCCCATATCTCGTCGGCCGTGAGCGCGATCCAATAGCCGCCACTCGCTGCCACACTCGACATCGAGACCACCACCGGCTTGCCCGCCTGCTTGAGCAGCGCCAGCTCCTTGCGCACGACCTCCGAGGCGAAGGCGCTGCCACCACCGCTGTCGATGCGCAGCACCACGGCCTTGATGCGCTCATCGAAATGCGCCTGACGCACCAGCCGCGCCATCGAGTCGCCGCCGATGGTTCCTGCCGGCGCATCGCCCGGCACGATGGTGCCCTGGGCGACGATCACTCCCACGGCATCACCAGCACTGTCGCGCGGATGACCGCGGGCCGCCAGGTAGTCATCGTGGGTGATTTGTTCGAAGCTGTGATCGTCGTTCTCACCGACCAGCTCGATCAATCGTGCGCGCAGAAGGTCACGCCCACCGATGTGATCGACCAAACCAGCATCGAGCGCAGCGCGAGCAGTGTCGCCGCCCGCCGCGCGCAAGGCCTTGATCGGTTCGCGCGCATAGGCTTCGAGCGCCTCGCGCGCGATGCCGCGAGCCTTGGAAACATCGTCGAGGTAAAGGTCCCAAAGGTCTCCCAACCAAGCCTGGTTGGCCGCTTTCGCGGCTGGCGACATGTCGTCACGCAGATAGGGTTCCACCGCGGACTTGTAGGTCCCGACCCGGAAGACGTTCCAATCGATGCCCAGCCGGTCGAGGCCCTGGCGCATGTAGGTGCGGTAGACGCTATAGCCGTCGAGCAGCACCGCGCCCATGTCATCCAGGTAGACCTCGCCGGCATGGGCGGCGAGCTGGTAGCGCGTGCGGGTGTAGAGATCGGCGGTGGTGAACATCGGTTTTCCGCTGGCAGCGAAACGGTCGAGCGCTTGGCCCAGCGCCAGCAGCTTGCTCGGCCCGGCACCCAGCAAGCTGTCGAGATCGAGCACCAGCGCCGCGATATCGTCGTCGTCCGCCGCCTGAACGATCGCGTCTCGCAGATCGCGCAGGGGTGTCTCGGCAGACATCTCCCCGAGCCATCCGCCGAGGGCGCGCTCCAGCGGATCACCGCTCAGCTCCTCCACCACCAGACCCTCCGGTGCCACCACCAGCGCCACCCCAGGCTTGACCTGGGGCTTGGCATCTGGCGCGAGCAAGGCGCCGGCGAAGATCAGAAAAACCAGCACGATGGCCGCCAGCGCAACGCGCAGGCCGACATCGAAGACGAGAAGGGCTGCGCCCAAACAACCGCGACATCCGCCTCGGCCGCGGTTGTGCTGGCCATCGTTGTCGCCCTGCTGCGATTGCGTCATACTCACGATCCTCGTCTGGGGTTGCTGCGTTTCGAGCCGCGTCGACACGCTGGCCGGGACGCCTACGCTACCATCGGCAGCGACCATGAAGAGCTACCTCGACCTGCTTCGCGATGTGCGTGCCAACGGCTGCGCCAGAGACGATCGCACGGGCATCGGCACCCTCAGCCGCTTCGGCGCCCAACTGCGCTTTGACCTCGCTCAGGGCTTCCCGCTGCTCACCACCAAGAGGCTCTACGTGCACGCTATCATTCATGAGCTTTTGTGGTTCTTACGCGGCGAGACCAACATCGCCTCGCTTCAGAAAGAGGGCGTTGCGATCTGGGACGCTTGGGCTGATGAGCGCGGCGAGCTGGGGCCGGTCTATGGCCGGCAGTGGCGGGCCTGGGAGGGAGCTGGTGGCAAGTGTCTCGACCAGATCGCCTGGGTGATCGACGAGATCCGCCGCAACCCCAACTCGCGGCGCCTGGTGGTCAGTGCCTGGAATGTTGCCGCGTTGCCGGATATGGCACTCTGGCCCTGCCATGCTCTCTTTCAATTTCATGTAATGAACGGCCGTCTTTCGTGTCAGCTTTACCAACGGAGTGCAGATATCTTCCTTGGCCTTCCCTTCAACATCGCGTCCTATGCCTTGCTGCTCACCATGGTGGCGCAGGTGACCGGCTACCAGCCGGGAGAGCTGGTACATACCCTCGGCGACGTGCATCTGTACGCGAATCATCGCACGCAGGCTGACCAGCAGTTGTCGCGCACGCCGCGTGCGCTTCCGCGCCAGGCGCTCGACCCCGCGGTGTGTGCGATCGATGATTTTCGCCGCGAGCACGTCCGCATCGACGGCTATGATCCCCACCCGCCGATTCGTGCCGCGGTGGCGGTGTAAAGACGCGCAACCATGATCGTTACGATTCTTGCCGCCATCGCGCGCAACGGCACCATCGGCGCACATGGCGAGCTTCCCTGGCATCTGCCGAATGACTTCAAGCGGGTCAAGCGCCTGAGCCTCGGCCATACGCTGATCATGGGCCGTCACACCTTCGAGTCGATCGGCGTGCCGCTGCCCGGTCGCCGGTCGATCGTGCTCAGCCACAATCCCGCCTACCATCCCGCGGGCGCCGAGCACGCGGCGAGCTTCGAGCAGGCGCTCGCCATGGCGCGCGATGCTGGTGAAAATGAGGTCTTCGTCTTTGGTGGCGCCGAGGTCTTCCGCCGGGCCCTGCCGGTGGCGGACCGCCTGGAGCTGACCATCGTCGAGGCCGATGTGGCGGGCGACACGCAGTTCCCGCCATGGGACCCCTCGGGTTGGCAGCAAGTCGCGACCAAGAACTTCGAGGCCGATGCGCGCCACGCCTTCGCCTTCAGCTTCAGGACTTGGATCCGACGCCAGGAAGCTCCACCGTGACCAGCCTCCTACCCGCCGCGGCCAGCCCGTCCTCAGCGAACGGCCCGCCCGCAGCCGGCGGTGTGCTGCGCTGCGCGGCCTTGCCCTGGTCGCGGCTCGAGACGCTGGTCCAGCGTTTTGGCCTGCGTCTGCTCGGGGTCCGAGACAACGCATCGATCCCGGGAAGCTTTTGGCAACCTCCGGAAGCCGGGTTGGTCGGCGACGCCGTGATCATCCGCGCCGACACCCCGATTCATTCCTTGCTGCACGAGCTTGCGCATAGCGTCTGCATGAGCGCCGATCGCCGCGCCTGTCTCGACACCGATGCGGGTGGTGATGACGATGAGGAAAGCGCCGTGTGCTACCTCGAGATCCTGCTTGCAGATCGCCTCGAGGGGGTCGGCCGTGACCGGCTGATGGCCGACATGGACGCTTGGGGATACTCCTTTCGCCTCGGTTCAGCCCACGCCTGGTTCGAGCGCGATGCCGCGGACGCACGGGCCTGGCTGGAGCGAGCGGGGCTGATCGACGCGCGAGGCGGGGTCACCTGGCGGTTGCGGACCTGAGCGCGGCCGCGCTCGCCTGCGGTCGGCGGTATGGACTACCAGCCGGTTCCCACCACCTCGACGCCCCGGCTTCCCTCGTCTCCTTGAACCAGCTCCACGCGCGCTTGCCGACGGCCGGTAGCGCTCGGTGTGAAGCGCACGCCAAGCATACAGCTCGAACCGGCTGCGAGCACACCGTCGAAAGAGCAGGATCCGGGAACCAGACGGAAATCCTCGGCCTGTGGCCCGCGAACCGCCATCGCGCGCAGCCGCAGCGCGACGTCGCCAGCATTGGTGATGGTCAGGGTTTCGATCTCGCTACGGCTGCCGACTGGCAAGCCGTCAAAGGTGATATGCGCGGGGGTCACACGAACGCGCGCCCGAGGCGGTGGTTGACCCTGACCGCGCAGCGCCACCCGGGCCTCGGAACCTTCGCCGTCGTGGGCGATCTCGAGCTGTGCGTTGCGTGCGCCTGCGCGCACGGGCAGGAAGGCGACCGTCACCGTGCAGCTTTCAGCGGGTGCCAGCGGCGCGCTACAGGTCGAGCCGCTGATCCGAAAGACGGCGCGATCGGTGCCGGTGATGCGTGGCGGGCGCAGGGTGAGGTGGGCACGGCCGCGGTTGCGCAAGAGCAAGCGCCGTTCGCGGCTTTGGCCGATCACCACCTGCTCGAATTCCAGGCGTTGGGGCTCGGTGCGCAGCCGACCAGCGGTGCCGAAACCGGTGATAGGTACGCGCTCGCGACCCGCGTTGTGAACGATTACCAAGGTCGTGCGCAGCGGCCCGGGACGGCGTGGCTTGAGCCCGACGCCCAAGGTGCAGGCCCCGCCCGGCTCCACGCTCGCTCCCCGGCAGCGGTCCTCGAGCAGCATGAACGCTGCGCGGTCGCCGCCCTCGAGCGCGGTGCGTGCGATGCGCAGGGGCGCCATGCCGACATTTTCGACCCGCAACGTCGCGGGCGTGCCGCGGTGGTCGACGGGCACCTCGGCGAGACTGAGGCGAAGCGGCACCAAGCGCACCTGCGGTGCAATGCCCAAAGCCGCGAGAACCACCGAGCTGGCGGCGCCGTCCGCACGTATGGTGATCTCGGCGGTCTGCGGGCCGACGGCGGTCGGTTGGGCGGCGATATCCACCGTGCAGCCGCCACCCGCGGGCACCGGCGCTTGCAGGCAACGTCGGGCATCGAGCGTGAAGGACAACGCATCCGCACCGGCCAGCTCGATGGTCTCGAGCCGCAGCGGGGCGCTGCCGTCGTTGTAAAGCGCGAGCGAGGATGTGGCGAGCGGCGCGCCGATCGCGGTCGCGCCCAAGTCGAGCCGTTGCGTTTCCAACCGCAACCGCGGCCGAGGCTTCAGCCCTTCACCGCGCAGCGAGACCCGCAGGTCCGGCGCCGGGTCTTCGCCGCCGAGCTTGAGGGTGGCCTGGCGCGAGCCTTCGCGGGTAGGCAGAAAGCTCAGCTCGATCCGGCACTCGTCGCCCGGTGCGAGCGTCCGTGCTCGGCACGCTCCGAGGCGGTGGGTGAAGTCTCCCGCACCAGGACCCTCGATCACCACCCGAGAAAGCTTCAACGGCGACGTGCCGCGATTGGCCAGGCGCAACCATTGCGGTGTGCTCGCCGCGCCGAGCGATACCTGCCCGAAGGCCAGCGATCGAGGCTCGGCGCTCAGCTCGGGTGCAGTACCACGGCCGAGCAGCGGCACGGTGCGCGGCGCATTGGCGGCCTGTCCCTCGAGTGCCAGCACGGCTGTGCGCCGGCCGCGCCCGGTCGGGCGGAAGGCCACCTCCAGCGCGCAATGCTCGCCCTGGGCGAGCCGGCGGCCGCTGCACTCGTCCCGCAAGACAGTGAAGTCCGAGGCATCGGTACCAGCGAGGTCGGTGCGCGTCATGGCCAGCGCGGATTCGCCACGGTTGGCAATCTCCAGAACCCGCTGCACCACCGCGCCGATGCGCACCTGTTGAAAATCGAGCATCGGGACGGAGGGTGCCACCAATGCCGGCGCCGGCTTGAGCCACCAAGCACCAGCGGCCGCGATCGCAGCACCGGAGACGAACAGCAGCAGCCCTAGCAAGCGGCGCGCCGGACGCGAAGATGAGCGGTCGGACCGCGTAGGCTCGGGGGAAGGGGGCTCGGGGGAAGGGGGCTCGGCGCGCGCGTCGCGCTGCTGGGGGGCAAGCGGCGCATCGGAGGTCTGATCGAGGGGCAGATCGAGAAGATCCTCGGCAGGCGATGCAGGCTCGAGCGGCGGGGGATACGACATAGACGAGATGGCGGCGAGCAAGAGACAGTCCGGCGATCTGTCGCCGGACTCGGCCTCGACCCTCTGCGTTCCATTCTACGAAAGCCGCGTGCAGAAGATGCGCCGGCGGGCAGCCCCGAATCCGCGATCCGTCCTGCGCTGCGCGCCATGCGTCCCGCCATCGATGCCACTGGTCCCGGATGGGTGATTCTCAGCGCCTTTTACAGAGCGCGGGCGCTTCCGGCTACGCGTCACTTGTGGGACAATGCCCGCCGATTTGTCTCGGTCCCAACCTGGCGGAGATCATGCTGGCCAACCAGCGGCCGACTTCCGCTCGCTGCAACGACCGGCCCGCGTGCAACCTACGGGCCGCCTCAAACGTCCCCGACAAAAGGAACCCTGATGGCCAAGAGCACTGACCCGAAGCGCGGCGCGAGCATTTGCCGGCAACCCCTTCCCCGTCCCCCCAGGCGCAGCGTCGCGCAGGTGATCGCCACCGGGCTCGTCTGCGGGTTCGCAGCCCTTGCCGCGGCCGCCGCCGAGAGCCCTGAGCCGCCATCGTTTTACGCCATCCAAGATGTTCATGTGCTCATCGGCACCGGCTCTTCCCTCGATCATGCCACCGTGGTGATCGCAGACGGACTGATCGACGAGGTGGGCGTCGGCGTGAAGATTCCAGACGACGCCTGGGTCATCGACGGCAGTGGCCTAGCGCTTTACCCCGGGTTGATCGATGCCATGACCACCCTCGGTCAAGAGCAGGAAGAAGAAAGCGAAGGCGGCGGCGGTCGTGGCTTCCCGGGCGCCGGTGGACCGGTGGTGCATGGCCCCGAGGATCGCCCGGGCACGACGCCATGGGTGGATGCCGCCGACCTTCTGGTCGCTGGCGACGCACGCATCGCCACGTGGCGCGAGGCCGGCTTCACCGCCGCGCTCAGCGTGCCGGAAAAAGGCTTTTTCCCCGGCCAAGCCGCGCTCATCGATCTCGCCGACGCGCCGCCCCAGGACCTGGTGGTCGCTCCCGGCGTGGCCCAGCGCATCAACCTGCGCGGGCGCGGTGGCTTTCGGAACTTCCCCGGATCACTGATGGGTGGCATCGCCTACGTCAAGCAAGTGCTGCTCGACGCCGGCCACCATGCGCTGGCCGAGGCGCGCTACGCCAGCGCCCCGCGCGGCCAAGAACGGCCGCAGTATGACCGCACCCTGGATCCGATCCAACAGGCGCGCCAGCAGCACCTTCCCTTCTTGCTGCCCGGCGATTTCGGCCGCCAGATCGACCGCGCGCTGCGCCTGGCCCGTGCATTCGACCTGGTCCCCGTGCTCTATGGCGGCCAGGGCGCCTACCAGCGCATCGACCTGCTCGCCGCAGACAAGATTCCGGTGATCATCGACCTCGATTGGCCCAAGGCCGGGAAGGATCGTGATCCCGACGCCGAGCAAAGCCTGCGAGATCTCGCCCACCAGCGTCTGGCGCCCGCGGTGCCCGGCATGCTGGCCGAGGCCGGTGTGCCCTTCGCCTTCGGTTCGCGAGACCTGGCCGGACCAACCCAGATTTTCGAGGGCGTACGCGCCGCGATCGACGCTGGACTGAGCCCAGACGACGCGCTTTCTGCCTTCACTCTCGGCGCCGCCCGCGTGCTGGGTGTCGATGATCGCTTGGGCTCGATCGAGGTCGGAAAGATCGCCAACCTGGTCCTGGCGAGCGCCGAGCCCTGGGTCGAGGATGTCGAGATCAAGGCGGTTTTCGTCGATGGCCAGCGCTATGCCGAGCGGGTCAGTGACGAGCCGGAGGTGCCACCGGCCCAGGATGCGGGCGGCACCTGGAAGCTGACCCTCCAGACCCCGCGCGGCAACCGCGAGATGACCGCCGAGTTCGAAATGAGCGAAGACGGCAAGGTTTCGGGCGAGATCTCCGGCGAACGCGGCACCGATGCGATCGAAAAGGGGCGTATGTCCGGCGATCGTCTGTCCTTCAAGATGACCCGCTCGATGGGCGGACGCAGCATGCAGGCGTCGTTCTCGCTGATCCTCGAGGGTGAAAAGTCCACCGGCACAATGAGCGCCGGGCCGATGACCATGGACATCGTCGGTGAGCGGACGGCGGTCGCGGCTGACGAGGACGCAGATCGGGACGAGACGCCAACGGTACCGATCGGCGAGGTGCGACAGGCGCTCGCCGTGCTCGAAGGTCCGGTCGCTACCGGCGCTGACTTCGCCATCACCCACGCGCGGGTGTGGACGATCTCCGGACCCACTCTCGACGATGCCACGGTGCTGGTCCACGATGGCAAGATCGCGCAAGTTGGCACGGATCTTCATCTTCCCGCCGGCATCGAGCAGATTGATGCGGAGGGCGGTTCCGTGATCCCCGGGATCATCGATGCCCACTCCCATATCGCGGGTGAAGGGGGCATCAACGAGGGATCGTTGAGTGTCACCTCGATGGTGACCATCGACGATGTGATCAATCCCGATGACATCGCCATTTACCACGCGCTCGCGGGCGGCGTCACCACGGTCAACGTGCTGCATGGCAGTGCCAACCCGATCGGTGGTGGCAACGCCGTGATCAAGCTACGCTGGGGACAAGATGCCGCCGGGCTACGCTTCGCGGGTGCCATGCCGGGCATCAAGTTCGCGTTGGGGGAGAATCCCAAACGTTCCAACTTTCCATCCTTGCCCGGATTTCCAGGACGTTATCCCGCCACCCGCATGGGGGTCATGGACGTCATTCGCCAGGCTTTCACCGAGGCCAGCATCTACCGTGCCAAGTAGCAGGCCTTCGAGCAGGCCAAGGCTGCTGGCAAGCAGCCGCTGCCGCCGCGCCGCGATCTCAAGCTGGAACGCCTGGTCGAGGTGCTCGACGGCAAACGGCTGGTGCATGCGCATTGCTACCGCGCCGATGAGATCTTGCAACTGATGCGCTTGGCCGAGGAGTTCGGCTTCAAGATCGCCACCTTGCAGCACGTGCTCGAAGGCTACAAGGTGGCGGACGAGATCGCGGCCCACGGTGCCGGAGCCTCGACCTTTTCCGACTGGTGGGGCTACAAGGCCGAAGCCTACGACGCCATTCCCTACAACGCGGCGTTGATGAGTGAGCGCGGGGTGGTCGTCTCGATCAACTCCGACAGCGACGAGGAAATGCGTCACCTCAACCAGGAGGCCGCCAAGGCCATCCGGTGGGGTGGCATGGACGAGATCGCGGCGCTCGCCATGGTCACGCTCAACCCCGCGCGCCAACTGCGGATCGATGATCGAGTGGGCTCGATCGAGGTCGGCAAGGACGCCGACTTGGTGCTCTACGATGGCCCACCGCTGTCGGTGCGTTCGGTGGTTCGAAAGACCTGGATCGACGGCGATCTGTACTTCGACCTGCAGGCCGACCGGGCGCGCCAGAAAACCATCGAAGCGATGAAGGCCCGGCTCGAACCGCCGGACAAGCCCGAGGACGGCGAGCAGCCTGCGAGCGGGCAGGACGAGCCACAGAGCGAGCAGGCCCGCACCACGGGGTTACGAGCTGGCCTGGCCCTCGATGACGCGTTGAACTGCCACACCAGCCACAGTTGCCGGGAGGAAGGTCGATGACTCGCAAAACGCTTCTCCGCACTCCCTTGCTGGCCGCGCTGCTCGCAGCCAGCTTGCTCACCACCCAGCTCGGCGCGGAAACCCTGGTGCTCGATGGCGGCACCGTGCATCCGATCAGCAGCGAACCCTTCGTCGTCCGCGTGGTGATCGACGGCGGCAAAATCGTCGCGCTCGGCCCGCAGGCCACGGCGCCCGCCGGTTCACGCCATCTCGATGTCGAGGGGCTGCATGTGTACCCGGGGATGTTCGATGCCCTGGGTCAGATCGGCATGGTGGAGATCAACGCCGTGTCCGCGACAGTCGACACCACGGAGATGGGCGCCTACAACCCGCAGCTCCACGCCACGACCGCCGTTCATCCCGCCAGCGAGGTGATCCCGGTCACCCGCGCGGAGGGCATCACCCAGGCCGTGAGCGCACCGAATGCCGGCAATGAGGGAGTGATCCTGGGCCAGGCCGGGCTGCTCCACCTCAGCGGGTGGACGGTCGAGGAGATGGCGATTCAGCCATCACTGGCCATGATCATCGCCTGGCCCGAGATCCAGACCCGGAGCTTCGACTTCGCCACCTTCAGTCGCCGCGATGTGCCCTTCAGCGAGGCCGAGGAGAAGGCCGAAACCGCCCAGAACGAGCTGCGCGACTGGATGGATGCGGCACGCCAGTATGAACATGCAGTGGCCGCTGGCTCCAAGCGCCTCGAGCGCGATCTCAAGCTCGAGGCCATGATCCCCATGATCCGGGGCGAAGAACCGGTGGTGATCATGGCGAATGCTGCCCGAGATATCAAGGCCGCGGTGGCCTTTGCCGAGCAATACCACCTGCACATGATTCTCGGCGGCGGCCGCGACGCCTGGAAGGTCAAAACGCTTCTCGCCGAGAAGAACATCCCGGTCATCCTCGGCTCGGTGCAGAGCCTGCCGGAGGAAGAGGATGATCCCTACGATCGCCCGTTCAGGACCGCGGGTGAGCTGGCCGCGGCCGGCATCACCGTGGCCTTTGGCTCGGGCGCTGGCGGCGGCTTCGGCCCTGGGGGGCCCCACGCGGCGCGTACCCTGCCGCTGGAAGCCGGCATGGCCACGGCCTATGGCCTGTCGGAGCAAGAGGCCCTGCGCACCCTGACCCTCAATCCGGCACGGATCTTCGGTGTCGATGGCCAACTGGGCTCGATCGAGGTGGGCAAGATCGCCAACCTGGTGGTCACCGACGCCAGCCCGCTCGGCATCGCAACCCAGGTACGGCATGTGATCATCGCCGGTCGCGAGGTGTCGACCGACAACAAGCACCGCGCGCTCTACGAGCGCTACCGCGCCCGGCCCTGAGGCGGACAAGCCCGGCGCTGGTTCGCAAGACGCGCCGGGCAGGAGCCCGTCAGCCGTGCGGCGCGGCAGGCGCGGGCGGCTCGGCAGACACAGGCAGCGGGCTCAGCCGCGCCAGCGCGCGGTCAAGCTGCTGACGCAGGGTGGCCGCTTCAGGCGGACATTCTTGCCGGGCCATGTCGAGCAGCAGGCGAGCTTCATCCAACGCGCCCGCGGCCAAGGCCAGGCTGCCGAGATGCGCCAGGTCGCGGCAGCTCGCGGCGCGATTGAAGCGGCCTACCGCCCGCTCGAGCGCGCGGTAGGCGTCGCGGGGTCGGCCCAGAGCCTGGTATGCGTCGGCCAGCGCGCGTTCGATCGCGGCGGCCGGCGCACCGCCGAGGCGCGCGAGCGCCTGCTCCCCCGCCTCGGCCGCGCGTGCCGGATGGCTGCTGCGCAACTCGATAGTGCTCAGAATCGACCACGGCTGCCAGGCCCAGGGCGCGGCCAAAACCGCCTGTTCCGCCTGCTCGCGTGCCGCTTCCAGGCGCCCTTCGAACAGCCGGATGAGCGCCAGTGCGCGCCGCGGGATGTCCATCACCGGCGCGATGTCCAGCATGCGCTCGAGCTGTGCTGCCAACTGCGCGCGGAGGGCCGCGGGCATGGCCTCGAGATCGCGGGCCCGCAGCGCCAGCGGATCGTCGACCGCCAGACCCCAGCGAGCGACCAGCCGCGGATGACGATCACGATCGGCGAACAGCACCACCCGATCATCGAAAAACACCGGCCGGAAGCGCGGCGCCACCGTCGCGAGCAGGGCCGGAAATGCGGCATGCTCGACCGGCGAGGCGATCATGTCGGGCACATTCTCGCGCAGCAGAGCGCGCAGCATCTCCGGGTCTTGGAATGCCGCTGTGGCCCGGTAGTGGTCCGCGTCCGAAAACAGGAACGGCACCTCCATGTCCGAAAGGATCCGGTACTGCGAGCCGAGCGCCCACTGCCAGTAGCCACCCTGGTTCGGATGGTTGAGCAACCGGCCGCCGGGCGTTTCTTGGCGCAGGAAAGCGGCGCTGCCAGCAGGCAGGCCACGGTTCGAAAACGGCCAGGGATCATGCTTGAAGCGCCGGACATTCTGCGCCATGTAAAGCAGGGGCAGCGCCGCGGCCACGGCGCAAAGCAGCTTCACGAAGCGCGGATGGGGTCGCGGGCCACTGCCGGCTGGCCAGGCGTCCCGCAACATCGGCAGGGCGAGCAGCAGCATCTCGGGGCGAAAGCGATCCGAGCGGGCGAGCAAGAGAAAGCCGGCCGCGGCCAGTCCCCATGGCGCCAGGTTTGCCGTGCGCTCGCTCGGTGCTCGGCGTCTGAGGCCGGCGAGCGCAGCGAGTACCGCCAGCCCGGCGAGAATCACCAGCAACGCCGAAGCGGTCGCCGCATCCAAGGAGAGAGGTGCCAGATCGAGGTGCAGGAGCTCGCCCCAGCGCACAGGAGCCAACTCGGCGATGTAGGAAGAGGCGAAGTGGGTGTCGATAAAGGGCACGCGAAACAAGCGAGAGCCTGCCGGTGTCGCGATCACCGCCAGGGTCGCCAAGCTCAGAGCGATCAAGGCCGGCTGCGGCTGGCGGTCAAAGGGGGGCTCGGGCGAGGCGCCGAGCAACCGGCGCAAGAAGTAGGCGCCGAGATACGACAGGGTGATCGCCACCATGACCGGAAATTCGATGCCATGCAGGTTCACCCACGCCAAGGCCAGCACCGGCAGCGCCACCAGCCAACGGGGTCGCGCCTCGATCACGCAGAGGAAGATGGCGATCAGCGTGTAGCTGGTGGTATGTGGCCGGATCAGGTGAAAGCGCCCCACCAAGGCGACGGCGGTGAGCGCCACCAGCGCGCCGCCCCAGGCTGGCATCACCGGCGCTTCCCCATCGCGGCGGCGAAAGACCGTGGCGTACACCGCCAGCATGCAGAGGGTGAAAAGCGCCACCCGCAAGGCGATCAGCGCCAGGAAGCCGCCGAGCCCGTGAAGCCCGGCCACCAGCACCTGGAACAACCAGTAGTAGTCGACCCAGGTGCGCTGCGGTGTCAGGAACGAGAAGTAGGCAGTGTGCGGGATGCCGTGGCCGGCTAGGATGTGGCGACCATGGCTTAGATGATAGAAAATATCGTGATCGAGAGCAACGATCGGCTGCCAAGCGAGGCTGATCGCGCCAGCAGCCAACACCGCCAGCGCATAGAGACGGCTGCCGCGACCTGTCTGGCCGGGATGGACGACACGGCCGCTGTGGGTGCCAGGCTGCGCGGGCTGCGCACCGAGGTTTGCGCTTCCCATAGTCTTCGGACGGTAGCAGACCGCAGTCCCGGCGCCGAGGGCCGTTAGCGCTCGCTGTGGAAGCGCTTTCCCTGCTTGGCCATGTCGCGCAGCAGTTGCGCCGGTGCCAGGCGTTCGCCATGCTTTGCGGCGAAGCTCTCCAGCCGCCCGACAGCCCAGTCCAGACCGCGCCGGTCGGCTTCATGCAGCAGGCCGCCGCGAAATGGTGGAAAGCCGAAGCCGAAGATCACGCCGATGTCGATGTCATTGGGGTTTTGGATGATCCCTTCCTCGATGCAGCGGGCGGTTTCGTTGAGCATCTGCAGCCAGCAGCGATCGACGATCTCCTCCTCGCTCACCGGCGACGCATTCCAGCCGATCAGGTCGTAGACCTGCTCGTCGACGCGCTTGGGTGTCTTGCGGTAGTTGTAGAAACCCTTTCCACCCTTGCGGCCACTGCGCCCGGCATCGAGCATCTGGCGAAAGATCGGCGAGGTGTCTACCCGCTCGCCGGCATACTCGGCCATCACCGCGCCGGCATGGATGGCGATATCAATGCCCACCTCATCGACCAGCGCCAGCGGCCCGACCGGCCAACCCCAAGCGGTCATGGCGCGATCGATGCTCTCGATGCGCGCACCCTCGGCCAGGATCCACAGCGCCTCGTTCATCATCGGCCCGAGCACGCGACTGGTGAAAAATCCTGGCCCGTCGCCGACCACGATGATGGTCTTGCCCATTCGCCGGCCGACTGCGATGGTGGTCGCCAGGGCTTCCTGGGAGGTCTTTTCGTGGCGGATGATCTCGAGCAGCGGCATCTTGTGCACGGGCGAGAAAAAATGCATGCCCACGACGTTCTCGGGACGCTTCGAGGCTTCGGCCAGGCGACCGATCGGGATGGTCGAGGTGTTGGAGGCGAAGATCACATCCTCCGGTGCTGCGGCTTCCAGATCCCGGATCACCTGCTGCTTGACGGCCACGTCCTCGAACACCGCCTCGATCACGAAGGGGATGCGACCAAAGTGGCCGTAGTCCAAAGCCGGCTGGATGCGGCTCATCGCCAGCTTACGCTCCACTGGCTTCATGCGCCGGCGATCGACGAGCTTTTGAAACAGTCCACCGCATTGCTCGAGACCGCGGGCAAGGCGCGCGGGATCGACATCTTTGAGCACCACCTGAAAACCCTTCCGGGCCAATACCTGGGTGATGCCGGCACCCATGAAGCCCGAGCCGAGGACACCCAATCGCTCGAACGCGCGCGCGCCCTCTGCCTGCTTCTTGGCCCGAGCCTCAACATCATTCTTGGTGAAGAATATGGAGATCAGGTTCTTCGCCACATCGGTGAGTACCAGCTCGGCAAAGGCCGCGGCCTCCAGCTCCAATGCCTCGGGGAGCGGCATGGCCAGCCCTTCCTGCACCACATCGACCGCGCGCAGCGGCGCCGGATAATGCCCGCCGGTTTTCTTCGCCACCTTTTCGCGGGCCTGGTCAAAAACCAGCTTCTTGACCCCGGGAATGCGTGCCGCGAGGTCGCTGGCCCGGCTGAACAGGCCCTTGGAGCCGCTGTGGTGTCCCTTCTTCGCGCCCTTCATCACCAGCCGCAGGGCGGCTGCCTCGAGCACCAATGGGTCGCAAATCTCATCCACCAGACCCAGCTTGAAGGCTTTCTTCGCCGGCACTTGACGGCCGGTGGCGATCATGTCCAGGGCGTCGGGCACGCCGATCAGCCGCGGCAGGCGTTGGGTGCCGCCGAGGCCAGGAATCAGCCCGAGCTGCACCTCGGGCAGGCCGAGCTTGGTATGCGCTGCGGTGGTCGCTACGCGCAGATCGCAGGCCAGCGACAGTTCGAGACCGCCGCCCAGGCAGGCACCGTCGATCGCAGCTACCACCGGGAACGCCAGGGCGGCAAAGCGTGCCGTCAGCGCGTGACCGCGGCGGATCATCGCCAAAACGGCCGCGCTGTGCTCGAAGGCCTGCAGCTCTTCGATATCTGCACCGACGATAAAGTAGCCCGGCTTGTCTGAGACGATCACCAGCCCGCGCGGGGAACTCCCCTCGAGCTCATCGAGCAGCGCCTCGAACCACGCGAAGTGGCGCGATGACAGGGTGTTGACGTTCTTGCTCGGATCGTCGAGGTGCAGCCAGGCAACGCCGTCCTCGATCACCAGACGACCGGGGGCGTTGGCGGACGGTTGGGTCGTGTCAAAACGAGCGGTCTCGGTCATCAGCAAAGGCTCCTGCGGCGTGCGTTGGTCGGCGCGACCGCGTCGCGCTGGCCAACATCGTATGGCCGATGCCGCAGCGTGTCAAATCACGTCGCAACGCGACGAAGCCCGCGCTCGAGCGTGCCGCACGACGGCATCACCGGCGAGCGTTCGCCACGCCATAGATCGCCTTATCGCCCAGGTCTTCGGCGATTCGCAGGAGCTGGTTGTACTTGGCGGTGCGGTCGCTGCGGCACGGCGCGCCGGTCTTGATCTGACCGCAGCCCGTGGCCACGGCAAGGTCGGCGATCGTGGCGTCTTCGGTTTCGCCCGAGCGGTGCGAGAACACCGTGCCCCATCCCGCGCGGCTGGCGAGCGCGACGGTTTCGAGGGTTTCGGAAAGCGTGCCAACCTGGTTGACCTTGATCAGCACGGCGTTGGCTGCCGAGCGTTCAATGCCACGAGCCACGAAACGGCGGTTGGTCACGAAGATGTCGTCGCCCACGAGCTGCACCCGGTCGCCGAGCGCCGCGGTGAGCTTCACCCAACCATCCCAGTCGTTCTCCGCCAGGCCATCCTCGAGCGTTCGGATGGGATAGCGCTCGCACCAATCGCGCCACAGAGCGATCATGTCGTCGCTCGAGAGGACGGTCTCGGGATCGGACTTGAACAAGCAGTAGCCTTCCTGACCGCGTTTGGCGGCGGCGTTCCATAGCTCGCTGGTCGCCGGATCGAGCGCCAGAAAGATCTCCTCACCCCAACGGTAGCCGGCGCGCTCGGTGGCCTCTTCGAGCAGGGTCAGTGCTGCTTCGCCATTCGCCAGGTTGGGAGCAAAGCCACCTTCATCACCGACCGCGCTCGACAGTCCCTTGGCTTTGAGCACGCGGGCCAGCGCGTGGTAGGTCTCGACCGCGGCCCGTAGCCCATCAATGAAGCGTTCGAAACCCGAGGGTTGGATCATGAACTCTTGGAAGTCGACGGTATTGTCGGCGTGCTTGCCGCCATTGAGAACATTGAACATGGGCACCGGCAGCACGCAGGCACCCACACCGCCGACGTAGCGGTACAGCGGCAGGCCGACCGCCTCGGCCGCGGCCTTGGCCACCGCCAGTGAGGTGGCGGTGAGCGCGTTGGCGCCCAGCGCAGCTTTGTTCTCGGTGCCGTCGAGGTCGATCATCAGCGCATCGATCAGCCTCTGCTCGCGGGCATCCTCGCCCTCGATCTCGGCTGCGATCTCGCCGTTGACATGGTCGACCGCGTTGCTGACACCCTTGCCCATCCACGACTCGCCGCCGTCGCGCAGCTCGACCGCTTCGTGCTCACCGGTCGAGGCACCGGAGGGCACGGCCGCCCGGCCGACCGCGCCACCAGCGAGGATGACCTCGGCCTCGAGGGTTGGATTGCCGCGGCTGTCGAGGATCTGACGGCCGTGGAGCGACTCGATTTCGAACTCGTTGCTCATGGCTGCGGGTTGTACCACCCGCAGCCCGGAGGCGGCAAGCCATCGCCGCAGATTGTGCCTTGGGCAGACTGTGCCTTGGGCAGACTGTGCCTTGGGCAGACTGTGCCTTGGGCAGACTGTGCCTTGGTATGCTCGCGCGGCGGTCAGCTCGACCGCCGCCGATGCCTGGAGGATGATCTGTGCCGGTACCCAAGATCGCGATCAACGGATTCGGCCGCATCGGCCGCATCGTCACCCGCATCGCAAAGACCAAGAAGCACTTTGACGTCGTCGCCGTCAACGATCTCATGGCGCCCGAAGACCTGGCCTACGCCTTCAAGTTCGACAGTGTCCACGGCACCTGGCCGGGCGAGGTTCATCTCGCAGGAGACTGCCTCACCATCGATGGCGATCCGTTTCGGGTGCTGCGCGAGCGCCAGCCAGCAAAGCTGCCGTGGCGCCAGCTCGGGGTCGACTATGTGATCGAGTCGACCGGTGCCTTCCGCAAGCTGGGGCAGCTCGAGGATCACCTGACAGCGGGCGCCAAGCGGGTGATCGTCACCGTGCCGACCAAGGACTACCTGGAGTCGACGGTGGTGCTGGGGGTCAACGACGAAGTGGTGACCCCGGGTGCGCGCGTCATCTCCAACGCCTCCTGCACCACCAACTGTGCGGCGCCACTGGCCTGGGTGCTTCACCAGCAGTTTGGGATCCGCCGCGGTCTGTTGACCACCATCCACGCCTACACCGCCGACCAGCGCCTGGTCGACACGCCGCATAAGAAGGACCCCCGTCGCTCGCGCCACGCGGCAATCAACATCATCCCCACCTCGACCGGTGCTGCGCGCGCCATCGGACGGGTGATCCCGGCACTCGATGGACGGCTCGACGGCATGGCGATGCGCGTGCCCGTGCCCGACGGCAGCGTCGTCGATCTCACCGTCGAGCTGGCGCAGCGGGTGCGCGTCGAGGCGATCAATGAGGCCATGCAGCAGGCCGCTGCAGGGCGTTTTCGCAACATCCTCGAGTACCAGACCGAGCCGGTGGTCTCAAGCGACATCGTGGGCAACAGCCATTCGTCGATCTTCGACGCCCAGCTCACGCAGGTCCTTGACAGTCCGCAGGATACGGGGAGCCTGGTCAAAGTGGTCGCCTGGTACGACAACGAGTACGGCTACAGCTCGAGAGTCGAGGATCTGATCCAGAAGGTCGCAGCGCTCGATGGTCTCGACGCCGACTTCCCCGCGCCCTGATCTCCCCGATCGCATGAGCAGCATTCGACGCATCGCGATCAATACCGGCGGCGGCGACGCGCCGGGGCTCAATGCGGTGATCCGGGCCGCCACCTTGGCCGCGCTCCGCCGTGGCTGGCAGGTGCTGGGCATCGAGCGCGGCTACCAGGGCTTGCTCGACGAGCGCTCCATCCGAACCCTCGATCGCCAGGCAGTGCGCGGCATCGGTCACTTGGGTGGCACCATCCTGGGCGCCGTCAACCGCGGTCATCCTTTCGCCTACCCGACCCAGGCTGGCGATGGCAGCGTGACCACCACCGATCGCTCGGACGAGGTGATCACCAACTTCCGGCGCCTCGGCATCGACGCGTTGATCGCCATCGGCGGCGACGGTTCGATGCGCATCGCACAACAATTCGTCGACAAGGGGCTCCCCATCATCGGGGTTCCCAAGACCATCGACAACGATGTTTATGCAACCGATGTCACGTTCGGCTTCGACACGGCCGTCACCGTCGCCACCGAAGCCATCGATCGATTGCATTCGACCGCCGAGGCGCACCAGCGGGTTTTCTGCGTCGAGCTCATGGGTCGCTATGTCGGATGGATCGCGCTTCATGCCGGGATCGCGGGCGGCGCCGATGTCATCCTGCTGCCGGAAATCCCCTTCGGGATCGAGAGCATCTGCCGCAAGGTTGCCGAGCGTGAGGCCATGGGCCGGCATTTTACCATCGTGGTGGTGGCGGAGGGAGCCCGCGCCCAAGGCGGTGAGCGCGTCACGCGCGGCGTCGAAGAGATCGGTCGCGAGGTGCGCCTGGGCGGCATCGGCGAGCACGTGGCGCGCGCGATCGCCGAATGCTCGGGCAAGGAGACGCGCACCGTGGTGCTCGGACACCTCCAACGCGGCGGCCGGCCCACGCCACGCGACCGCCTGATCGCCGAACGCTTCGGCGCTGCCGCCGTGCGTGCGGTCGAAGCCCGTACCTTCGGCGTCATGGTCGCGCTCGACGCGCCCGACGTGGTCTGGGTGCCCATCGCCGAGGCCATTTCACGGATAAAGAAAGTTAATCTCGACGGCGACACGGTGATGACCGCACGTGACCTGGGCATTTGCCTGGGTGATTGAGCACGGTCCGGCACCAGCCACACCCCATATTCTCTGTGCCGCGCCGCCGGGCCTGCTCAGCATGCGGCGCCGTAAACACCAGCGCCAACCTTCTTACGATGGTCACAACCAGGTCATTGCGTCTGAATGCTTCCCCCCGCGGCGCTTCTACGGTTGGTGACCCGCTGATCATCCATCATCAGTCAGGCCCTCTTGTGTCTCAAGCACGC
>Ga0114931_10002807_pt1 | contig 22140 bp, 25 predicted proteins | sample 2SBtaG_FD_89579 | JGI IMG/M metagenome (GOLD analysis project Ga0114931, IMG submission 89579) | Deep subsurface microbial communities from Kolumbo volcano to uncover new lineages of life (NeLLi) - 2SBTROV14_V59a metaG | ecosystem: Environmental > Aquatic > Marine > Volcanic | place: Kolumbo... | reverse complement strand
GGCCGTGAATATTCGTGCCTACACCGAGGGACAGGTTCGCAATCCCGCGTGTTAACCGGACCCGCTGCCGGGGAACTGGTTTCCTTTTTCCGCCTGTGTCACACAGGCGGAAAAAGGAAACCAGTTCCCCGGAAGCGGGTCCGGTTAACACACGGGATTGCGAACCTGTCCCTCGGTGTAGGCACGAATATTCACGGCCAGCTGATCGATGAGGCGCTGGCGCGACTCCCGGCTGGCCCAGGCCACATGGGGTGTCACGATCAGGTTGGGCTGCCGGTATTGGAGCAATGGCAGTTCGCGGGCGGGCGGTTCCCGGGTCAGCACATCCAGTCCCGCAGCGGCAATGTCCCCCTGTTGCAGTGCCGCCAGTAATGCGGTTTCATCCACCAGCGGTCCGCGAGCAGTATTGATGAGCATGGCCGTGGGCTTCATCAGCGCCAGTTCGGCGGCGCCGATCAAGTGGCGATTCCGGTCGGTCAGGGGACAGTGCAGTGACAGCACGTCCACCTGGGGCAACAGGGTTTCCATATCCAGCCGCTCGGGCCGCTCATCCTCCGGCGTACGTTTCGCTAACAGCACCTGCATGCCGAAAGCACGAGCCACCTCCGCCACCGCCCGGCCCAGTTCGCCGTAACCGACAATGCCCAGCACCTTGCCCGCCAGTTCCTCGAACGGAAACTTCAACAAGCTGAAAAAAGGCTGTTCACACCATTCCCCCTCACGCACACTGTGCTGATATTCCAGCAGCCGTGTCTGCAAGGCCAGCATCAGGGCGAACACATGCTGCACCACCGAGGCGGTGGCATAGGCGGTCACGTTACTGGCCTGCATACCCAGGCTTCGGGCGGCTTCCAGGTCCACATTGTTGGTACCGGTGGCGGCAATGGCAATGAAATGGATATGCTGATTGCGTTTCAATGTGCCTCCGTCCAGTACCACTTTGTTGCTGATCACCACTTCCGCATCCGCCAGTGCCACGTCCAGTTCTTGCGGTGCGGTATTGTGGCGCAGCTCCAGTTCGCAAACACTTTGCAAAGATGACAGGTCCAGATCGTCACTGCCTACCGAACCCTCATCCAGAAACACGCATCGCGGTAATCTTGCACCAGCAGACATTCAACTATACTCATGGAAACTTTATCGGAGACGCGCATTATGGCCCAGCAAGCACCTGTCATCAAAGATAACGACATGTATCGGCTGTTACGAGAAGGAAAAATGGACGAGTTCAACCAGCGCCGTATGGCCGGTGAAACCTGCGACCTGAGTGGTGCGGATTTTCGTAGTGTCGACCTGCGCAGACTGAACGCGGATGGCCTGGACCTGAGCAACTGTTATTTCCGCATGAGCAACCTGCGCGGCATCGATTTCAGCAATACCAGCCTGGACGGCGCCAGCATCCACGGCGCACAGATTTCCGGCGCCCTGTTCCCGTCCCAGCTAACGCCGGAAGAAATCCGCCTGTCGCTGGAACAGGGCACCCGCATGCGTTGCAGCTAGGGCTTGACGCCGGTCAATACCAATTCAGCTCATGAGAGGTTATGATGAGATACAGAGGAAACCTTCATGGCTACAGTGCTAATACAAATAACCGACACCCATATCCGTGATCAACAGGATGCTGAATTTAAACAGGTCAAACCCTATTACACCCTGCAGCGCGTCCTCGCCCACATCCGCCAGGTCTATTCAGAATGCCAGGCCCTCGTCATCACCGGCGACCTGACCCATGACGGCGGCGAATCCGCCTATGTATTGTTACAGGAACTCTGCAGCACCCTGCCCTGCCCCTGTTATGTCACGCCCGGCAACCATGACAGCGAAGCGCTAATTCTCAGCCACCTGATCAACGACCAGATTCACATGCCGGAACACATACCACTGGATGGCTGGCAACTGCTGTTTGCCGATTCCCGGGTCGAGGGTGAAGTCTATGGCGAACTCAGTAATGCCAGCCTCAAACGTCTGGAAGAAACCCTGCTCAATCATGAGCAGTCCGCGATCCTGTTTACCCACCATCCACCGGTGTCCCTGGAAAGTCGCTGGATTGATGAACTGGGCCTGAAAAATCGCGAGCAATTTCTGTTGCTGGTGGAAAACTTCAGCCATATGCGCGCCATCGCTTTCGGCCATGCGCACCAGCAGTGGCACAGCCAGTATCAGGACATCGAGATCCTGGGTACGCCATCCAGTTGTGTCCAGTTTATGACGGGCGAGGAAGAGTTTGCCCTGGATACCGGCCTTAGCCCTGGCTACCGGGTGCTGGAGCTGGGTGACCAGGGGGACCTCAATACCTATGTGGTTCGCGTTTCACAACAAATCGAAAAAATTATCTCCGGCGGCCAGACCGGCGTCGACCGGGCCGGACTGGATGTAGCCCGGCTGCTCAGCATCCCCCATGGCGGCTGGTGCCCAAAAGGCCGACGGGCGGAAGACGGACCCATTGCACTGGACTATGCTCTTGAAGAAACCCCGGAAACCCGTTACCTGCAACGTACCGAATGGAACGTGCGCGACAGTGACGGCACCCTGATACTCAGCCAGGGACAAGCCAGTGGTGGCACCAAACGCACCCGGGAACTGTGTGAGCAATTACAGCGTCCCCATCTGGTACTGGACATGGCGGACTGGCACAATGGCCTGGTTGCGTCGGAAAAACTTTTTGAAAACTGGCTGCATCAGCACCATATAAAAACATTGAATATCGCCGGGCCAAGGAATGACGAGTCGGGTAACATATACACCCAGGCGAAACACCATCTTCTGGAGCTGCTCACACCTCTTGAGTAGCACAGGCTCCAGATATAAAAAGTACAGGCACCCACACGCATGATTGACGCAGGCAGACAGAATTTAAAACAGATATTGCAGCAGCCGGATGAAGAAATCGATCTGGCCGAAGCCGCACTAATGGTCGCCAGGCTGGAATACCCGGACCTGGACATACCCACCTGCCTGGACGAAATCCAGCAACTGGCGGATGAAATCAGTCACCGCCTGCCGGAAAACCCGAACGCCGGACACATTCTCAATCAGCTCAACCTGGTGCTGTTCGTGGAAAAAGGTTTTGCCGGCAACTCGGATAACTATTACGACCCGCGCAACAGTTTTCTGAATGATGTAGTTGAAACCCGCAAGGGCATTCCCATCAGCCTGTCCATACTGTACATGGAAATCGGCGACCGACTGGGATTGCCACTTTCCGGGGTCGCCTTTCCCGGTCACTTCCTGGTAAAACTGGAACTGGATGATGGCGCCATCGTGCTGGACCCCTACTTCGGCGGCATATCATTGACCGAAGAAGACCTGGATGAACGCCTGCATGAATTCTATGGCGACAATGCCAAAAAACTGCCTTACGAAGGCCTGCTGGCCACCAGCAGCAAAAAGGACATCATCCTGCGAGTGATGCGCAATCTGCGCAATCTGTATATGGAATCAGAGCAATGGGAAAAAGCCCTGGTCATGGCGGACCAGATGGTGGGCCTCGACAGTGACAGTAGCGACGCCATCAAGGCACGCGCGGTGATTTACGATAACCTGGAATGTTTTGGCCCGGCGCTGGAAGATTACAAATCCTATATCGGCATGGCACGCCCGGACCGGGAGTATCAGTTCATTCGCTATCGTATGATCGAACTGTCAGAAGCCTGTCGACATATTAGCTAAACGAGAATGGACAAGAAACACGATCTACTGCGGCACTACCAATGGCTACGCCAGTATGGCTATAACGATTCCCATAGTGGCAACGCCTCGATTCGGGATGGTGATCGCATCTGGGTAACCCCCACCGGTGCCTGTGCCGACACCCTGACAGCGGATGATTTAATTGCAGTACCTCTGGACGGCGAGATTCCCCAGGGCGCCAGCCTGGACGCACCACTGCACCGCATGGTGTACCTGAGAAATCCCGATGCCGACGCGGTGCTTCACAGTCATGGCGCCTATAGTGTAGGCCTCACCATGAACGGAGAAGATTTTCGCCCCATCGATTTTGAAGGCCAGTATTATTTTCCCCGCATCCCGGTCATTACGATTCCCTACGATCAATATCTTGAGCAGGCCGCGGAGAAAGTCTCCGCAACCCTGGCGGAAAATAAAATTACCGTGGTCAGGGGCCATGGCGTGTATGCCACCGGCAACAACCTGAACCTTGCCTATAAATGGACCTGTTCTTTTGAGCTATCGGCCAAGACCCGTTTCATTGCCGAACAGGCCGGCACCGACAAACTGGCAGGCGCATAATGGACACCATTCAAAAACCCGTGGTTATGTGCTTCTCCGGACTGGATACCACCGGTGGCGCCGGCATCCAGGCGGACATCGAATCTCTCGCCAGCCACGGCTGTCATTGTGCACCGGTGATCACTGCTCACACGATCCAGGACACCCAGGGCGCAACCGCGTTTGAAGTGGTGGCTATGGAAAACCTCATTGCGGAAGCGCGCGCGGTGCTGGAAGACATGCCGGTCAGTGGATTTAAAATCGGCATGCTGGGGGATGTCAGCATTGCGGAAGCGGTGCACAGCCTGTTAAGGGATTATCCCGATTTACCGGTGGTGTATGACCCGGTCATGGCAACCGGTAACGGCAGCAGCCTTGCGTCCAGCGGCCTGATGGATGCCATCAAGACACTGATCATTCCTTACGCCACATTGATTACACCCAACATCCACGAAATCAAACAGCTGGCCATCGAAGCCGACAGTCGGGATGGCATGGCTCGACGGATACAGGACATGGGCTGCGACAATGTGTTGATCACCGGCACCCATGCCTCTACACCAGACGTGGAACACCACCTCTACATCGACAACAATCCACGTCGCGATTTTTCCTATCAACGCCTGCCCCATGTCTACCATGGTTCCGGCTGCACCCTGGCCGCATCCATCGCCGCACTCATGGCCCATGGCGACACCATCGAAGATGCCGTACACCAGGGCCTGGACTACACCTGGAAAACCCTGCAACACGCGCAACGTCTTGGCATGGGACAACTGATACCCAACCGGTATTACTGGGTTAATCATCCGTGACACAATTGCAAGGCCTGTATGTCATTACCGACGAACAACTGATGCCAGCGGATACTTTTTTATCCATGGCAGAGCAGGCACTGGCCGGTGGCGCACGCGTGTTGCAATACCGGGACAAATCCGGCGACCCGCACAAACGCCAACAACAGGCACAGGCATTAATGCAGTTGTGCCGAGAACACGATGCAGTTTTTATTGTGAACGACGATGTGGAACTGGCACTGCAGGTGGATGCGGATGGTGTGCATCTTGGTGCACAGGATGCTTCGCTGACTGGTGCCAGAAATCAACTGGGAGCGAAAAAAATTATCGGTGTATCGTGCTACAACCGCATCGAACTAGCCAATACGGCGGCACAACAGGGTGCCGACTATATTGCCTTTGGTAGCTTCTTTGTGTCGCCCACAAAACCCGAAGCAGTGCGAGCGGAAACGGCATTGATTGGCGCAGCTAAAAACAAGCTGGCATTACCTGTATGCGCAATTGGCGGCATTAACAGCGACAATGCTGCCGAACTGATCCAGGCCGGCGTCGACATGCTGGCGGTGATCAGTGATATCTGGACAGCACCTGATATCATGCAACAATGCACAACGTATAAATCCCTGTTGAGCTAATCCACGTCACCATAGTTTTCCGCCCTCACACGTAGCCTGAAATACGAACTGAACCGTAGCAGCATTCAGTCGACTATCCTCGCTGGTCTCACGGTCGGCGTTATTGCCCTGTCCATGGCGCTGGCCATCGCCAGTGGCGTTGCACCGCAACACGGATTGTATGCCGCCATGATCGCCGGCATTGTGATTGCGCTCATCGGCGGCAGCACGGTCAACATTTCCGGCCCTACCGCAGCATTCGTTGTGGTACTGCTTCCTATCGTGCAGCATTACGGTCTTGGCGGTTTACTCCTGAGCGGTTTCATGGCGGGAGTCATCCTGTTCCTGATGGGCCAGGGTATCGGCAACCTGATTGCCCCATTTTTTGGTGGTATGCCCGCCATTTCTGCTATTGCTCGAACAGCTGGCTTATACCTGAATCCGTGACTTCACTGTTGCTGATGGTCGCCTGGAACATGAGTGAAGCCAGGCATTTTGTAAGCACGCTTAAGGTAGCACCCAAGGAAGATGTCATGACCTTGCTGACCGGCTTCTCCCTCACCGTGCTGTTCGATATGGTCATCGCAGTGGATGTCGGCATGGGTCTGGCCGCGATATTGTTCATTCGTCGCAGCATCGCCCTTTACCAATGTCAACATCCTCAAGACCAGCCAGAAAGAACATGCCCATCTTGAGAACATTTCTTCTTATGTCACGATCTACGATATCAATGGAGCATTATTTTTTGGCAGCGCACAAAAAAGCCCTGAAAAACATCACCCATATCCTGCCGGATATTCAGATTGTGATTCTGGACATGAGTGATGTCAGCATGATTGACATGACCGCCATCGTGGCACTGGAATCCATTGTGGCAGGCGTAAGGAAACCCTGATTAATTCAGCGTTTCCGCAGCACAAGCCTATGCTCCCATATTCAATGGCTGTTAAGCCATTGAATATGAAGAAAAAGGTAAAATCGCATTTTACCATTTTCGTGCGCTGATCATTCACGGATGAATGAATCAGAGCTTCCTTAAAGAAAAGAAACCTGAAACTGATCATCAACAATCTGCAACCACGCATGATCCTGAAACTGCGCAAGGCCGATATCAGGACCTGCCAGGGACAGTTACATTTCTCCCGTGACATTCCGGAATCGCTGTGCCTGGCGCAGGAAAAAATGCCGCAGGTAACCGGCTAAAAAATATCATTCAGGAATCATCCGACTGCGACATTTCCTGGCGTAACTGGTAGGCCATAAATCCGGCCACCAGGACCCCGGCTACCAGAACCAGCCAGATCACTGCTTTTTTCCCATCCATACCGCCCTCGTCCGTGTGAGACACATCGGCTAATAATTGTTGCGTTTGTTTGATGCTCACACTGTCGATACTGGCATTTCTTTTTTTCACGCCGGCGAGTAAAGAGCGCATTATCTGTGGCTGCGGCCTGGCGTTTCCATTACCCCATTGCAGTCGATACGGCGCACGCCCCCTGGCGATAAATGCCAACTCATATTGAGGCACCTCCATGGCCACCGATACCGCTTGCAGATCCGTTGTTGCCTGCTCACCCAGCATCACCATGCGCCATTCATTGTCCGCTTCACTGGCCACACCGAACGACTCAGAATCCAGCAATAATTGTTCGTGCCGTAACTGGTACTGGATAATTTGGGGGTTCTGGGTACGCCAGGGGGATTGATCATTCCGGCGGGAATAAAGCTCGGCCGACACGAAATAATCCTGTGCCGATGGAAACACCAGTCGCATACGTGTCGACCGGATGCCAGAGTGAATATCGAATAACCAGGTATTGACACTATGACTGTCTCGACGCAATTTAGCGACAGGCATCCATAGCGTTTGCGGTACTGCATTTTGGTAATATTCCCCGGTTACCTGCTGCGGCACAAAGTCATCTGCACCCTGATTTAGCGTCATACGTAAATAGGCACTGCTCACCGCTGGCAAATCAATCTGGTTTTTCAACAGGTGGTTATCCCCGTATGCCAGTTTCGCCAGCACCACATCCGATTTCAATGTGCGCCAGTGCTGTAAATCATCACTGCTATCCAGCGTCAGAAGAATCACATGAGAAGCGTCCTGTTGCTGCCATTTCAGTCGCAGTTTATTCAGGAACTGATTACGAATACTATTCTCCAGCAAGTAGGCATACGGATGTTTATTTTCCGGCTGGGCATGCTTCGTCTGCGTCTGGATAGTCACCACCGAAGTCTTATCGCTTTTTTGCAGGCGCACCACATCGGTAGCTGTCTGTGATTTATCGTATAGCGGGAACAGGCGCAGGTCCGCTTCCAGCTTCTCTACTGACGGCACTTTCCGCTCCAGGCGGGTTTCCATGACCTGATCATCCGCATCCAGTACCCGCAGATCACCCATGTCAGGACGTTGTATTTGCTGCAATACCTGCACCGGCAATTCAAGCTTACGCACCAGGGACCGGGCGTGGCTCAGCTCGGCTTCATAAGCGAATGAAGTGTTATCTTTATCCGCGTAGACAGGCAGCATAACCAGAGACAACAGCAGGCATGCGCCAGCACAAATAATTTTATTCACTGGATAAGGACTCCTGTTTGGTGCTGGCGGGTGGAATGGGTGAGAAATACCCCAGGCCAACCAGCAAACCACCAACGGCAATAAAAGAAACGATGCGCTGAATAGAACCACTGGCAGCCAGGTCGACCGTTACCAACTTCAGTATCACCAGGCCAATCAATACCGCACCACCAATCCAGACCTGTCGCCATTGTTTCCGCGATGACACAGTCATCAGCAGCATACCCACCAGAGTCCACAATATCGACAACGATGCCTGTAACGACTGCGTCCGCCACAGCGTCTTGAAGCGGAACGGCACATCGAAGTAATGATGGAACAACCGCAATAGTTCGGTATTCATCCACACGAACACCAGCAATACCATGACATAGCCGATGATTTTTTTCTGATCCGCGTCAATACTGATCATCCGGAATGCCCGCCGCCAGAAACGCAGCAATAACATCAACAGAGTGCCCAGCATCATATCCAGTGGATTAATAAAAGGAATATACGGCAGTGGTGCCGAGCTACCACTGGAAACAATATTGGCGAACACAAACCACAGGCTACCCAGTAAACACAGTGGCACGCCCACGGTGCGGTAAAACAGTAGCCGATATCGATTTAGCGGCCAGAAATCCCCTCGCAACAACAAGTACAACACCAGTGCCGGCAGCAGCATAATAAAAATTACTCGCCAGCCGGAACCGAAGAGCAGCAGGTGCTCCAGTTGCCATTTCAGTTCCAGCGATAGTAGCACCAGTAATACCCACACCAGCACCACCTGCAGTTTTTCCGTTAAGCCATTAAGAAGTGATTGTTGCTGGTACTGTTTCGCCAGATAAACCGCAACCGCATAAAACCCGGCCCAGCCCCAGTAACCCTGTTGTGCCAGCGGATGCACCAGTTGCAATGCCAACAACAGGGCGATGACACACACAAACAACAGTCCCGCTGATGTTTTCAATGCATGCTGCCAGGCCAGCCGCTGCCCCGCATACCAGAAACTCCAGGCCGAAAACACCATGACCAATAACAGCGCATTAATAACATGGTGCTCGAAATGAACCAGTATCTGCAGCAGCAGACCTTCCAGCCACCAGAACAGAGCCCAGCCAAACACCAGCAGGGCAAAATTTTTCACCGGCAACCAGTAGTTCGACTGCCGTGACAGCAACCAGGCAATAAAAAAGCCGGACAGTGATATCAACAGGCTACTGCTGAAGGCTGGATTTAAAAATACGTGCTCACCTGTATCAGTCAGGTTATGCAACACTAGCATCACAGCCGCACCCAGTTGTAACAACAGCGCGAATAACTGCGCCAGCTTTTTATCCTGGCGTAAACTGACCCAGAATATACCGGCACCTTCCAGCGCCCAGCAGGCAGTCGTCCAGCTACTATCCAGTGCAAACGGAATCGCCAGGGTGATGAAGATAATCGACAGGGATAAAGTGGTTTCCGCAAACAGGCGTAAATTTTCGCCCAGACGTCGCCACAACACGCGTGCCAGCAGCAGATAAAAACCACCCAGGACCAGGGCACTGATAGCAACACCGTATTCGTACTGTTTCACCATACCCAGCTGATAACCGAAGGCGATAATGGGATTACCAAACACCAGCGTGGCATCGACGTAATTCTTCAAAGCCACCGAACGCCGTAGCGCAAACAGCACGCTGATAGCGTTGTACATAACAAAGAAAATAATCAGGAAAGGTTCCACCGACAGGAAACGTTCCGGGGTATAGGACAACACACCCCAGATACCGGCGATCACATAGGTGAATACAAAACTCAGCCAGTTAAGCACACGCCAGGAACGATACCAGGCCAGCACTAACACCAGCAGGTTGACCAGCACGTAATAACTGAACAGGCCAATATAATTATCCGAACCGCTGGCACTTAATATCGGCGCGAGGAATCCGCCCACTATACCCATGACGGCGAGTGAGCGAGCGTTCTGCCATGCGGCCAGTAATGCGGCACTGACTCCCAGCATCGCCAGCAGTACTAATGCCAGTGACGAAGGGATCAGGTGGTGAAGTTGATATGCGGCAAAAATCACCAAATACAGAATCCCGACACCACCGCCCTGCAGTAACAGTCCATACAGGTGTTTTTTATGCCGCAGTCGCCAGCCAATCACCAGCAAGGCCATAGCCACCAGGCCGATAAAACTTAGCCGCGTCTCGATAGAGACCAGGCTGTGATCACTGGCGTATTTCAGCAGGAAAGCCACACCGGCAAACAGCACCAGCAAACCAATCCGCACAAATAAATTACCTTCAGTGAAATAGCGGCTTACCAGTTGTACGGTTTTTTCCCTGTATTGTCCCAGCAAACCGGGCTGCGGTTGCGGTGCCGCTTGTGCCTGTGCCCGCCATTCGGCGGCATTGATGCTGGCGGGACTGATCTGTTCAGCCGCTGTCGCAGGTTCTGCAGTAGCGGTTTCTTCTAACGGTTCGACTGGCGCCGGCTCGGTAGTCGGCGAAGTAGTTGCAGGTACATCGTCAGCTGTAACAACCGAGTCGGGTGCTGGAGATGAACCAGGCAATGATGATTTCAGTTGTTGCAGGTTTTGCTCGAGGGCAGTTAGTTGCAGGCGCAACTGAACAAGATAGGCAATCACCCCGGCGAGTACGGCAAATATCAGCGTCAGGGATAAGTCTTCCGTCATCAGGCCGATAACGAAACCCGCAGCCACCATTAGCGGAACATGGGAAAACAGCGATTTTTTAGCCAGCATATCGTCCTTGCTTGGGTGATTTATTGCACTTATTTATGTTGCTGGCACTGAGTATAACGGAAACAATCGGCAGTGTGGTCATTCACCATTCCCACAGACTGCATATAGGCATAACAGATAGTACTACCGACAAATTTAAACCCACGGCGTTTTAGCTCCCGGCTCATGGCATCGGATAGTGCGGTGCTGGCTGGTACCTGTTGTAGTTTTTTCCAGCGATTCTGTAACGGCTGGCCGTCCACGAACTGCCAGATAAAATCCGCGAAACTGTCATACTCATCCAGCACTTCGAGATATTTCCTGGCATTGGTTCTGGCAGATTCCACCTTGAGCCGGTTGCGAATAATGGCTGGCTCCAGTAATAGCTTTTCGATTTTACTGTCGCGGTAACGCGCCATTTTCTCCGCATCGAAACCATCGTATAAACGCCGGTAACCTTCCCGTTTGCGCAGGATGGTTAACCAGCTGAGGCCCGCCTGGGCGCCTTCCAGGATTAACATTTCAAACAGGTGCTGGTCATCGAAACTGGGGACTCCCCATTCCGTGTCATGATAATCAATATACAATGGATCATCCGTTACCCAGCCGCAGCGTTTAATCGTTTTCATGCGTTTCCTTTTCTACCTGAAGTAGATAATTCTTAAGGGTCTGGTTCTCCTGTAAGCAAAAGCCTGTATCACTGACCTGCAGTTGCTGTATCCGGTCGAGCCGGAACTGGCGATATGCGTCCCGTAATTCGCACCAGCCAATCAGGGTCCAGACATTACCCCAGTAAAACAGTCCCAGTGGCCGAATGTTACGTTCGGACGATTCCCCATCGGCACGATGATAAATGATGAACAGGATTTTTTTCTGTTTGATAGCGCGACGAATCGAGGGCATCTTTTCCGCCACATCGCTGAAGATATGAAATGCCGGCACTAAGATATCCATGGTCTCCAGGGACTGTTTCAGCTGCTCCGGCAAAATTGCCTCGATGCGCGCCATCGCCTGAGTCGCTTCCGCCGCCATCTGCCGATCACTCCAGGCCTGCACCATGCGCGCCCCCAGCATCAGTGCTTCCAGTTCGTTGCCGGTAAAGGTTACCGGTGGCAGGTTATAAGCCCGATCTAGCCTATAACCCCGGCCGGTTTCCGACAACAGCGGCACGCCTGACAAGGACAGGTCCAGCATGTCACGGTAGATAGTACGGGGAGAAACTGCCAGGCGCTCAGACAACTGCTGTGCCGTTAACCACTGGTGGGTGCGCAACATCTGGACTATCTGGAACAGGCGATCAGCACGACGCATATTGATTTCTAGATCCTGTCAGCGGGACATGCCGGACAATATACCAGAGCCCTGCAACCGGCAGCAGCCCGCATATTGCTGTGATAATAAAAACGGCGGGAAACCCATTCGTGTTTCCCGCCGTGCAGCGCATGCTTACATCGAGTGCAGTGCAATCCGGTTGCCCTCGCCATCCGTCAGGTGGGCAATATAGCCATTCTCACCAATGGCGGTTTTCGGCAACACCACCCCTGCGCCTTTCTGCTGCGCCCTTGCGATTGCTTCATCCATGAAACCATCCACATTCAGGTAGACGATGGTGCCAGTTTGCGCAGGCTGCAGCCCATCCCCCTGCACCAGTGCACCCCGAACCGAGCTCTCGTCGCCGGGAAAAATTGCCATTTGAATACCGTCCATTCGTTCCGGATGCAGCTGCGTATCCAGCATGTATTCATAAAAGCCTGTGGCCCGCTGCATGTCCTGCACCGGAATTTCAAACCAGTTCAATGCGTTTTTTAAACTCATGATATTCTCCTTTGTCTATGGAAAGCTTGCCGGCACCACTTGTCCGGTGAAGCCAGTGTGCATACCCCCTACTGACAGCCTTATGTCAGTAGCCTGAATCGAAGTGGAATTTGATGTAAAATCCGCCCCCTGAACGCGAACCACAAGGCAGAAAAATGAGTCACTCCGAATTATTCCAGCAGGCACAGCAGCACATTCCCGGCGGTGTCAATTCCCCCGTACGTGTATTCAAAGGCGTGGGCGGCGACCCGGTGTTTGTTGATCATGCCGCAGGTTCGCGTTTCTGGGATACGGACGGCAAGGCCTATATCGACTATGTCGGTTCCTGGGGCCCGATGGTACTGGGACACGCCCACCCGGAAGTCATCGAAGCCGTGAAACAGGCGGCGGACAAGGGCCTGAGCTTCGGCGCCCCCACCGAAATCGAAACCCGCATGGCGGACAAGATCTGCGACCTGATTCCCAGCATCGATATGGTACGCATGGTGAATTCCGGTACTGAGGCCACCATGAGTGCGATTCGCCTGGCGCGTGGCTTTACCGGTCGCGACACCATCGTAAAATTCGAAGGCTGTTATCACGGCCACTCCGACTCCCTGCTGGTGAAAGCCGGCTCCGGCGCCCTGACCCTGGGGATCCCCAGCTCACCAGGGGTACCGGCGGCACTGGCGGAACACACCTTGACCCTGCCCTATAACGACAGCGAGCAGGTCCGTGAAGTATTCAAGCTGCAGGGTGACAAGATCGCCTGCATTATCGTCGAGCCGGTTGCAGGCAACATGAACTGCATCCCGCCTGTTCCCGGGTTTCTGGAAACCCTGCGGGAAGTCTGTGACGAAAACGGCGCGGTGCTGATTTTCGATGAAGTCATGACCGGTTTCCGCACTGCTCTGGGTGGGGCACAAGCCGTGTACAAGCTAACGCCTGACCTGACCACGCTGGGCAAAGTCATCGGCGGCGGCATGCCGGTAGGCTCCTTTGGTGGCCGCCGGGACATTATGGAGCAGATTGCCCCCCTCGGCCCGGTGTACCAGGCCGGCACCCTGTCCGGTAACCCCATCGCCATGGCCGCCGGGCTCAAGACCCTGGAACTGATTTCCGCCAATGCTTTCTTCGCCGAACTGGCCGTCAAAACCAGTACCCTGGTGGGCGGCATTATGGAGAAAGCCCGTGGCGCCGGCGTGCCCATGAGCAGTAACACCGTAGGCGGCATGTTTGGACTGTTTTTTACCAACCACGACAAGGTCAGCAACTTTGAGCAGGTCAGCCAGTGCGACCTGGATGCCTTCAAACGCTTCTTCCATGGCATGCTGGATGCGGGCATCTACCTTGCCCCCTCCGCCTATGAAGCAGGATTCGTCAGTGCGGCCCATAGTGACGAGGATATCAGCACCACCATCGAAACCGCCGCCACCGTGCTGGCCTCCCTGTAGAGCATCCAATGAATTGCTTCATCTATCGCTGCTCTGCCAAAACCGATATGTACCTGTACCTGGCGGAGGAAGACTGCTTCGACCCGTTGCCGGAAACCCTGCGCCGTTCCCTGGGCCAACTGGAAAAAGTCATGCAGCTGGATCTCCAGCCCGACACCCGACTGGCAAAAGAATCCCCGCAAACCGTACTGGAAAGCCTGCAAAAGCAGGGTTTCCACCTGCAAATGCCCGCCGAAATCACCACCGAAGAAATCATGCAATCGATTGCTGAAAAACAGAAACAGCAGGCACAAAAATCGCCGAAATAAGCTAGCTTTATGTGCTCTGAGTCACAGATGATTGGAAAATATTAAAAAAATATTATAATGATGACGGTTTGATAACGCAGACATATCAGGTTTGACCAACGACAGGCCTGAAAAAACCGCCAGTTGCCGGCTTCTATAACAAATCTGTGTCTCAACCATTCCACTATCGGAACGTCAACCATCAACGGTAGCCGGTAGTTTTTATTCGTTAAAACATTATTACAAGTGAGCATTTACTATTATGAGTTCAATTATTTTTCGACATCTTGTTACTTCCATTTTTATCACCCTGGTTGCAACGGCTATTGCAGTACAGGCTTTAAAATCCATCAATCCTTCTTCTACCAATGGCATTGCATTACTGGGAGTACTTTTTTTCCTGAGTTCTTTTGTATCTTCATTAGTGGCATCTAATAGAGGCGGAAAAACTTCACAAATTAACCAGCCTAAGCCGATTAAAAGCGATAATTCGCGTGAAACTGGCACAGTTAAGTGGTTTAATACCAGCAAGGGCTTTGGCTTCATTACCCGCGACAACGGTGATGATGTCTTTGTCCATTTTCGTTCAATTCGCGGCCAGGGGCATCGTACCCTGATTGAAGGCCAGAGAGTTGAATTTAATATCACCAAAGGGGAAAAGGGGCTGCAAGCCGAGGATGTGGCGATAGCTTCTTAATAAGAAGGTCTCTAGGTGTTGTCATGGACGCAACATCTGAAATGTAAAAAGGTAATACTATGTCAGAACGTCAGAGTGGAACCGTCAAGTGGTTCAATAACTCCAAAGGCTACGGATTTATCGAGCGTGAATCCGGTGAAGATGTTTTCGTACACTTTCGTGCCATTCGGGGGGATGGTTTTAAAACCCTGAAGGACGGCCAGAAAGTCGAATTCAATCTGATCGAAGGCCAGAAAGGTCTTCAGGCCGAAGACGTAAGCATTCCTGGCGAATAACAAACCAGAGCCGTTACTGTTTCAGTAGCGGCTTTTTTGTTAGCAGCTGTTCAAGGACGACTGTGGAAATAGTCGTTCATTGATACGCTTGCGCCCGGAAATTCTTTCCTCATCTTCCCGATAAACTCGCACTGCCCAACACCGTAAGGTTTGTGACCGGTATATGCAGTAAATAGTTCAGGGAAGCTCTGATTAATTCATCCGTGAGTGATCAGAGCACGAAAAAGGTAAAATGCGATTCTCCCTTTTCCTTCATTTTCAATGACTGTTAAGCCATTGAAAATGACAGCACAGCCTTGTGCTGCGGAAACGCTGAATTAATCAGAATTTCCCTAGGGTTGAAGAGATTCACGCATCAGCGGAACCGGACTGCCCCCACGGGGGAACCAGGTTCTGGGAAATATTCAGCTGATCGAGGATACGTGCGGCCATAAAATCCACCAGATCCTCCAGGCTTTGGGGTTTATGATAAAACCCGGGACTGGCAGGGATGATCACTGCTCCCATGCGGGACAGCTTGAGCATGTTCTCCAGGTGGATTTCCGAGAATGGCGTTTCCCGAGGCACAATAATCAGCTTGCGGCGTTCCTTTAACATCACGTCCGCGGCACGTTCCATCAGATTGGCACTGGCACCCACGGCAATCGCCGATAGCGTACCCATAGAACAGGGACATACCACCATGGCATCCACCCTGGCAGAGCCACTCGCAATAGGAGAAGTCCACTGGGTTTCACCGCACACCACCAGTTCACCTGACAGACTGGCATACTGTTTATCCAGGAAGGCCTGTAGTGCCTGCGTCCCCGCTGGCCAGCCGAGATCGGTTTCCAGGGTAATCACCACCTGGGCGGCTCTGGTTACCAGCAGATAGACCCGGTGCCCCTGGTCCAGCAATATATCCAGGGTTCTCACCCCATACTGGATGCCAGAGGCACCGGTGAGTGCCAGAATAATATTTTTTCTGTCAGACATGCTGCTCCCCGGCCTGACCCAGGGCCTGAAGCAATTGGCCATGAATGCCACCAAAGGCACCGTTACTCATAATAACCACGTGGTCGCCCTGTTTGAGTTGCCGGGATAGCAACGCCACAATATCCTCGATACGGTTTTCCAGCCTGGCAGTATCTCCCAGCTCATCCACTACAGACGCCATATCCCACTCCACATCTTTGGGCTGGAACAGGACCACCTGATCCGCCGCAGCCAGGGAACCAGCCAGTTGCGATCGGTGCTCGCCCATGCGCATGGTATTGGAGCGAGGTTCCAGCACGGCCCAGATACGTGCTTCACCCACGCGTTTGCGCAAACCTGCCAGGGTTTCGGCAATAGCCGTGGGATGATGAGCAAAGTCGTCGTATACCGTGATGCCATTGACACAGCCACGCAACTCCATACGCCGCCGCACCCCTTTGAATTCCGCCAGCGCTTCAATGGCAACCTCGATAGGCACACCGGCATGACGCGCAGCTGCAATCGCCGCAATCATATTAAGGCGATTATGGCGACCGAACATGTCACTCTTTACGTGGCCATAGATCACTTCATCGTAATCGACAGAAAATTCACCACCATCGTCACTGACATGATCAATATTCCAGATGCGACAATGCTGTTCACCGAATTTCTCCACCGGGGTCCAGCAACCCATCTCCAGAGTTTCGCGTAAATTATCATCGTGACCATTGGCAACGATAAGCCCTTCTCCCGGAACGGTTCGCACCAGGTGATGAAACTGTTTTTTGATGGCGTCCAGATCGTCGAAAATATCGGCGTGGTCGAATTCCAGGTTATTCAGGATCAGGGTGCGAGGATGGTAATGGACAAACTTGGAACGCTTATCAAAAAATGCCGTATCGTACTCATCCGCTTCCACCACAAAAAACGGACTGTCGCCAAGTCGGGCTGACACACCAAAATTACCCGGTACGCCACCGATCAGGAATCCCGGACTCATGCCGGCATACTCCAGAATCCAGGCCAGTAAACTGGAAGTCGTAGTCTTGCCGTGAGTACCCGCCACCCCCAGCACCCAGCGATCCTGCAATACATTCTCGGCCAGCCACTGGGGACCGGAGGTATAATGAAGTCCACGATTGAGCATGGCTTCCACCACAGGCTTGCCCCGGCTCATCACATTACCGACCACTACCTGGTCGGGATTACAGTCCAGTTGCTCCGCTTCATAGCCCTGCACCAGCTCAATGCCCTGCTGTTCCAGCTGGGTACTCATGGGAGGATAGACATTGGCATCCGAGCCGGTAACCTTATGCCCGGCCTGTCTCGCCAGCAGGGCAATACCGCCCATAAACGTACCGCAGATACCCAGAATATGAATATGCAAAATCAGGCTCCCGCTGATGGAATTAACAGTTGGCGACTCATCACCGCCATAATGACATAACAAAGTGTCAGCACAAATGCCACCGGCATACGCACATCCAGTGAATGGCGGATAATATGCGCGTACACCGCCAGGTTCCAGCTCATTAGTAACAACAGAATTAACGAGGCAAACGGCGCCTGTTCATTTGCCGCTTTAACCTGCTGCAAGTACCACAACAGGGGTACATCCAGAACCTGGAACAGGCAGCCTACTGCCAGCAATGCGGTCGTCATCTGGATGAAGCGCGACGGCTTTGCAAACGACCGCAGTATCAACAGGGAAAACACCAGCAACAGGCTCACGTCCAGTAGCATGGCATACAGCGCGTCACCCATAGTATCCACAGTCAGCAGGCTCGTCAGGCCGGTAACAAAATACAGCACCAGGACCATGCGGAACAGGGTATGAGAATAAGGCACATCCTGCGGCCCACGAACTAACAGGACAATTTGCACAAATAAATTAAGATACGCTTTCACTGGCATCTGTACGCTGTAAAAGTTTGTTACTATAGCCTTTCACTCAGTTCAGTAACAGTCTCAATTACCATGACCGAAACCAGCATCAACATTAATCGCCCGGACGACTGGCATCTGCATGTGCGCGACGGCAAGGCCCTGCATGATATCGTGCCCTTCACCGCACGCGTATTCGGCCGTGCCATTATTATGCCCAACCTGGCGCCACCCATCACCCAGCTGGAGCAGGCGCTGGCCTACCGACAACGCATCATGCAGGCCGTGCCCGCCGATTCCGGTTTTCAGCCGTTAATGACCCTGTACCTTACCGACAATACCCCTGCGTCAACCATTAACGATGCCGTAGCTTCGCAACAGATCCATGGCGTCAAACTATACCCGGCCGGCGCCACCACCAATTCCGATGCCGGCGTCACTGACATCAAACACTGTTACAAAACCCTGGAGGCAATGCAGAACCATGGCCTGCCTTTACTGGTTCACGGCGAAGTCACCCGCCCCGACGTGGATATTTTCGATCGGGAAAAATATTTTATCGACGAAGTTTTGCAGCCGTTAAAAAACGATTTTCCCCAGCTAAAAATCGTCTTCGAACACATTACCACCAAAGACGCTGCCGAGTTTGTCATGGCCGCCGATAGCAGTGTCGCCGCCACCATCACCCCGCAACATCTGCTTTACAACCGGAATGCGATTTTCAAGGGCGGCATACGACCGCATTATTATTGCCTGCCGGTACTCAAACGGGAATCGCACCGACTGGCGTTAGTGCAAGCAGCAACTTCCGGGCAGCCGAAATTTTTCCTCGGCACCGACAGTGCACCCCATGCAAAAAACCACAAGGAAAGCGCCTGCGGTTGTGCCGGGGTATTTTCCGCACCGCTGGCTATCGAACTCTACACCCGATTTTTCGATGAGAACCATGCCCTCGACAAACTGGAAGGTTTCGCCAGCTTATATGGCGCGGATTTTTACGGCCTACCCAGAAACACGGACAGGATTACCCTGAAGAAACGGAGCTGGGAAGTCCCCCAGGATTACCCGTTCGAAGAGGGGTGTATTGTGCCCATTCACAATGGCGAAATGGAATCCTGGCAGGTGGTAGATAGCTAATTAGAAATCAGGGCAGGACAGTCGTGTGAATGCAAATCAGTACACCGCGCTGACTTTGTAACCTTTCTGCTCAAGCAAATGCAACACACCTTCCTTGCCCGGCAAATGCAACGCACCAATAGCAATAAAGGCATTACCCGCCTGTAAGTCGGTTTGCATGCGATCTGCCATGAAATGATTGCGCGCCTGCAGCATGGCATACATTAATTTGTCATCGATATTGGAATCAGGATACATATACAATTGCTGGATTCTCACCAGTTGTGCCAGATCCCGGTCAAGATAGGCCTGGATCATTTTTTTCATATCCACACTGGCGCGATCAAATTCCTGCACCGAACGATTCAGCAACCAGATTTGCTCGTGCATGGTCAGGGCATCGAAAATCGCGATCTGCTCTTCCGCCGTTTCCAGCCCACGCACCGGGATGTTGCGTTTCTGCGCATCATGGTACAGCTCCATATCCAGCACTTCCTGAGAACCGGAATCGGATTTTCCCGGCAACATCATCATCAATACCGCCCATGGCTTCATGTTCTTGATAGTGTTTTCCGGCAACAGGCCGTTTTCGCGCGCCACCGCCAGCAGGGCCTCATAATCCTCTGGCTGCATTAACAGGTCCAGGGTACGCCCATCATCGAAGAAGGTGGCATTGGATATAACCTGTAGCGCACGGGCATTCAGTAACATCTCCATGACAAACCGGCTGGCATCGTAAAAGGCCTTATCCACCGGCGCAGGGAGCTGTGTGACACGCGGATCACTGAGATGGATAGTGCCAAATATAAAACTTGACCCAATATTCCTCTTTTCTATTTTCCATAACAGGCCTGAGCCATGTAAAATGTCCGTTGCTGGTTCCGCACCTGCCAGGGAAACAGCGACAAGCCAGATGAAAACGCTACGAATGACTATGTTTTTTAAAGCACGCATCATTTCAATTATAGGCGCAAGCCTCTTTAAGTAAACGAATTAACCTTATGCCAGATTCATCAATACCGAGTATGTCGCGCCGCTTCCGCGGTTTCCTTCCCGTTGTTATCGACGTAGAAACCGGTGGCTTCAATCACAAAAAAGATGCGCTCCTGGAAGTCGCAGCCCTGACCCTGAAACTGGATGATGAAGGTTACATCAGTATCGACGAAAAGATTGCGAAACACATCATACCTTTTGAAGGCGCCAACATGGACCCCAAGTCCATGGAGGTAAATGGCATTGATCCCTATCATCCGTTTCGCTTTGCCGCGGATGAAAAAGATGCCATGACAGAAATTTTCGGCGTCATCCGTCGAGCGGTTAAACGTAACGGCTGCAAACGCGCCATCATGGTGGGACACAACACCGTAATGGACCTGAGTTTCATCAATGCCGCCGCCGAACGTTGCAATATAAACCGCAATCCATTCCACCAGTTCAGCACCTTCGACACGGTCAGCCTGGCCGGCCTGGCCTATGGCCAGACCGTATTATCCCGTGCAGTGGAAGCTGCCGGCCTGGCTTGGGACAACGACAAGGCCCATTCCGGTGTCTACGATGCATTCAAAACCGCGGAACTGTTCTGTAAAATCGTTAACACCTGGCGCGACAATGTCGGCCCTGTGTGGAGCCTGTCTGACGCTGAATAATGTTCTCCAATCCCCAAAATGATACACTTTGACGGGATAATTCCTCAATTTCGGGTATTTATTTACACTCTATAAAAAAATGAACCATAATCAACAGGAGCATTCAGGGAAATGAGCCCCATTCTCGATAACAGGAATTCCAGAAAAACCCGAAGCAAGACAAAACTACTTATGCCCAGAAAGGACGTCTCAATAATTATTGTTGACGATATGCAGTTCAGTCGTGTCGTTATTCAGGCCGCATTAAAAAAAGCAGGTTACAGTAATATACGCGTGGCATCCCGTGCTATCGAAGCGCTGGAACTGATGGACCAGGAACATGCCGACGTGGTACTGGCAGACTGGGTCATGCCGGAAATGGACGGCCTGCAGCTAACCGATATTATTCGCCAGCGCGACGAAGAACGCGGCCTGTACACCGCCATTATCCTGTTCACTGCCCAGGAAGGTATCGAACCCCTGGTGGAAGCCTTCAATCACGGCGTAGACGATTACATTTCCAAACCACCGAATCCCCATGAACTGGCTGCCCGGGTCAATGCGGCCGCACGAATCGCCTCGCTACAGAATGATTTACTGGAAACCTCCAAGCAGATGGAAGACAACATCCGTCACCTGGAAGAAATGGCCCTCACCGATCCCCTCACCGGGGTTGCCAATCGGCGTCTGCTCACTCGCCAGCTGGAATACCACCTGCTGGACGCATCCGCCCGCCACGGCGGTGTCTGTTTCGTGATGCTGGATATCGACCATTTTAAAAAGGTCAACGACGTTCACGGTCACGATGTCGGCGACGAAGTCCTGGTCGGCTTTTCCCGCCGGATTCGCCGTACGGTCCGCCCCACCGACCTGGTGGCGCGCATGGGGGGTGAAGAATTTGGTGTGATTATGCATTACACCCGGGCAGAGAATTTCAAGCCCACCCAGCTGGACCGCTTACTCAACGCCATCAACCAGCGCCCGTTCAAGACCTCGGTGGGTGATTTCGGGGTAACAGCTTCTATCGGAGTGTGTTTCTACAATGGCATGGGAGACCAGCCATCGGTGCAGAACCTGATTAAATGCGCGGATGAGAAACTCTACGAGGCCAAATCC
>Ga0114931_10002806_pt1 | contig 22141 bp, 18 predicted proteins | sample 2SBtaG_FD_89579 | JGI IMG/M metagenome (GOLD analysis project Ga0114931, IMG submission 89579) | Deep subsurface microbial communities from Kolumbo volcano to uncover new lineages of life (NeLLi) - 2SBTROV14_V59a metaG | ecosystem: Environmental > Aquatic > Marine > Volcanic | place: Kolumbo... | reverse complement strand
TAATTCAAGGAGCAACGGAATTTTTACCAATCAGCAGTACGGGGCATTTAACCATTGCCGGTAAATTGATGCATCTTATTTCTGCAAATAATCCTGAGCATTGGACGGCATTTATTGCAGTAATACAGCTTGGCACTTTACTTGCGGTTCTCATTTATTTCAGAAACGATCTTTGGCACATAATATTAGATTTTTTAAAAGACAACCTAATTGAACGTAAAGGGTTTTCAAGACAAAATGAAAATTCGAAAATGGGCTGGTATATAATTATCGGCTCTTTGCCTGTAGCAATCATCGGGCTTGGATTTAAAGATTTAATTGAAGGAGCGTTTACAAAAAATCTTTATGTAATTGCCGGAGGATTAATATTTTTCGGTATATTACTCGGACTTTCGGAAAAACTCGGTAAATTCAAAAAAGACATTCATCAAGTAAAATGGTACGATGCATTATTAGTCGGGTTTGCACAATCATTTGCACTTATTCCCGGTTCGTCAAGGTCAGGCACAACAATTACAGCAGGACTTTTTCTTGGTTTTGAAAGGGAAACGGCTGCAAGATTTTCGTTTTTATTAAGTATTCCTGCAGTGCTTGGCAGTGGACTTTTAGAGTTTTATCAATCGTTAAAATTTATTGATTCAACAGGCTTAACTGCAATGCTGATAGCAACAATAACATCGGCAATTAGCGGTTATATTGCAATTGATTTTTTACTGAAATACTTGAAAAAGAACAGTACTTTTATTTTTGTCGGTTACAGAATTGTAATTGGAATTTTAATTTATATTATGATAGCGTATAATATTATAACACCGTAATTTTGATTTGAGGAAATTAAAAGGTTCGAATAAATTCAGAAAACCTTAGTAAATAAATTTTAAAAATAATTATTTTATTATTAACAATCGCGGGATTTTCCTGCAATATAGGAGATATTGTGAAAGAAAAAATGAATATATCTGATAATCAGATACTAACAGCAGTAATGAAAACAAATATGGGCGATATTACAATTCAATTATTTCCAAAAGAAACACCGAAAACTGTCGAAAATTTTGTGGGTCTTTCATTACAAAATTATTATGATGGAGTAACATTTCACAGAGTAATTAAAAATTTTATGATTCAAGGCGGAGATCCGACCGGTTCAGGTTCGGGTGGCAACAGTTATTTCGGACACGACTTTGAGGACGAGTTTAGAAATGATTTACAATTTGATACTCCGGGAATGCTTGCAATGGCAAATCGCGGACCAAATACAAATTCAAGTCAATTTTTTATTACCTCGGTACCAACCGAATGGTTAAACGGCAAGCATACAATCTTTGGTAAAGTTATTGACGGAATGGAGGTTGTAAATGAAATCAGCAATGTTGCGGTTTCAAAACCTTTTGATAAACCTGTAAAGGATGTAATTATCGAAGGGATTGAAATAGAGAAAAAGGGCAAATAGTTAATTTAATATGACTATCGTACTCTATATCCCTAATTATATTTGTAGCAAAAAACAAGGACAGCGAAGAAGTAATTTTATTGGTTAATTGTTTTATTGATAAATTGTTAAACAAAGTAACAATTGCACAATTAAACAATGTTAAAATTAAGACTTAAAATTCAGTGAAAATACTAAGATATTAGAAAAATATATCTTCTGCTGTTTCGAAAAATCTATCGTAGGTATAGAAAACGATAATCATTTAATTTAATAATAAGAAACTATAATATTAAATTGTAAAAATTTGAAATAATTGTTCAATAAAGAATGGATTTATTATTTCTTTATTAATTTAGGATTGAATGGGAAAAAAGCAAACTGAATATTTTTCATCGCGTTGGGGACTGATATTATCAACTCTCGGTGTTGCAATCGGAACAGGAAATATTTGGCGATTTCCGCGGATTGTTGCACAAAACGGTGGTGGTTCTTTTTTAATTCCGTGGGTAATATTTCTTTTTGTCTGGTCAATTCCATTGATTATCGCAGAGTTTGCACTTGGTAAATCCACTCGATTTGGTCCGGTTGGAGCAATTACGAAAACCGCCGGTAAAAAATTCAGTTGGATGGGTGCATACATCGCTTTTGTTTCAACGGCAATAATGTTTTATTATTCAGTGGTTACCGGCTGGTGCATACGCTATTTTGTATCGGCAGTTACGGGAAATTTGTTTAAAACCCAAAGCCCTTTACAATATTGGAATAGTTTCTCCGGAAGTTATTTGCCTGTTTTATATCATTTTATTGCTATGGTAATTGGTGGAATAGTAATTTACAAAGGCATAACAAATGGAATTGAGAAAGTAAACAAAATTTTAATTCCGGCATTAGTTGTTATTTTATTAATATTATTCGTTAGGGCAATAACTTTACCGAATGCTTTTGAAGGAATTAAATTTTTATTTATGCCGAAGGCAGAATACTTTTTTAATATCAAAACTTGGTTAAATGCTTTAACGCAAAACGCTTGGGATACCGGTGCCGGTTGGGGACTGATACTCACGTATGCAATTTATATGAAGAAGCGAGAGGATGTTCCAATCAATGCAGCACTTATTGGTTTTGGAAACAACTCAATTTCATTGCTTGCCGGAATTATAATATTTTCAACGGTTTTCTCTTTAAGTTCGGTTGATGCAATGCAGCAAATAACACAATCAGGACCTGCAAATACAGGTTTAACATTTATTTATTTACCATTATTATTTTCAAAAATATCATCGAGTGTTGCGGTAAATATTTTGTTTGCTTCAATGTTTTTCCTCGCTTTGTCATTTGCAGCGATTTCATCTTTAATTTCATTGATTGAACTTACAACACGTACTGTTATGGATTTTGGTTTTCAGCGGAAGAAAGCGGTTCTGTTTGTTGTTGGCGGTGGTTTTCTTTTGGGTATTCCTTCGGCCGTTGATACAAAATTTTTCACAAATCAGGATTGGGTTTGGGGTGTAGGGTTAATACTGAGCGGAGCTTTTATATCATTTTCAATTATTAAATTCGGTGTTAATAAATTCAGAACTGAAATAATAAACGGATATGGAAGCGATATTAAAATCGGGACTTGGTACAATTTTGTAATAGCATTTCTAATTCCGGTTCAAGTCGTGGTTTTAGTTACTTGGTGGCTCGTTAGCTCGGCTCAATGGGATCCGCAATGGTGGAATCCGTCTCATACGGCAAATGCCGGAACTTGTTTATTTCAATGGGCGATTGTGATTGGAATATTTTTGCTATTCAACAAGCTAATTGTAAAATATACATTGAGGGAAAGTAGCTGATGTATTGGATATTTGCAATTGTTATTACCGGAATAGTTTGGGGCGGTTTTGTGTTTTTTCTTTCAAAAGCAATTAAATTTGAAAAGTTAAAATCAAAAAATATTGTTAATTATTAAGAACGGTTAAACTAACCAAAATTTAATGGCATATAAAAGAGAAACCATACAAGCTGAATCAATATATAATTTAAGAAATTATATTAAGCAGGGTAAAATATTCCCGATTTATTTTTTTTTCGGAAGTGATCGCTTTACAATTGACCAGGCAGTTAAAGCTGTTGAAAAATTAGTTGAGCCTGATATTTCTTCTGATTTTGACAAAGAAATAATTACGGCAAAGAAAAAAGATTCTCTTGTTTCGGCTATAGATATTGCTTCTGCTTTTCCATTTGGTTCGGGGAAAAAACTTTTAATTGTAAAAAACTTTGAACTGTTCACAGATAAAGATAAACTTACCAACTATGTGCATTCGTCTTCGGAAACGACAGTTTTAATTCTGGTTAATTATGGAAAAATTAGTGGACTTGGTAAGGAGCCGTACAAAAGTTTAATAGCAAAAAATTTTATGTTTGAAGCACGCGACTTGAAAGGGCGTGAGTTGAGCACTTGGGCACGTGCCGAATCGAAAAGATTTGGTCTTGAACTAAGTAATGAAAATAGTTCCTTACTTTTGGATATTGTAGGTGAAGATAAATCTCTTGTTGCAGCCCAGATTAAAAAATTTGCTGATTTTTTAAACGGGAAAGGAGAAATTACTACCGATATTATTACGGAAATGACTTCGGAAACAAAGGAGTTTTCTATTTTCAATTTGCAAGATGCAATTAAATTCGGAGATAAATCAAAAGCCTTAAATATTTCATATAATCTTTTGAAACATAATTATAAGCCTTTACAGCTTACAGCAATTATTACCAAGTTTATTGCAATTATTGCGCAATCAAGGGAATTAAAGGCACAAAATATAAATGATTACGAGGCTTCAAAGAAAATTGGTATTTCAAAATTTTATTATTCAAGTTGTATTCAAGGAAATTTTTTCAAATCGGAAGAAAGGTTATTAAATGCTTCGAGAGCTTTATTAAAAGCAGATTTACAGATAAAGACAACAACAATTGATGACAAAACTTTAATAACAACATTAATTAGTGAGATGTTGCAGTAAAGATAAAAGTTGAACTCACTCCGAAAAGTCCCAAACGGGTTTAAACCCGTTTTGGAAGGTTTGTTTTTGGTTTTTAGTCACCACGTTAAAACGTTGTGTTAACACAAATATTATTTATGAGTTGATGCAAAAAAAATAATCATTTTTATGAAACTATTTATAAAATTAAGAGTATAAAAACAGTTGAAAAAATTATTAACAGATGAAGAACTAATAAAAGAGTTTCAGAATAGCAATGATATTGAGTGCTATAATTTATTAGTTAAACGGTACAAAGATCCGTTAATGAACTTTGTTTTTAGATTTGTTGGAGATCGGGATGTCTGCTCGGATATTGTGCAGGATACGATGATTAAGTTCTACTTGAAAAAGGATTCTTATAAATCCGTTGCAAAATTTTCCACTTGGATCTATACAATTGCCGGAAATTTGGCAAAGAATGAATTAAAAAGAAGAAACCGTAGAAAAATCTACTCAGTAAGCAATCACGATGACGATATGCAAATTCAAGTGGAAGATAAGGAATTTGTTGCTCCCGACAGACTTGCGGATAATAAAATAAAAAACAATATGATTCAAAAGGCTCTGTTAAAAGTTAAACCTGTTTATAGAGAAGTTGTAATTTTAAGAGATATACAAGAATTTTCGTACGAGGAAATTGCAGAAATAACCGGTTTAACAATCGGTACTGTTAAATCGAGAATTAATAGAGGTAGAAAACAGCTACAAAAATTGCTTAAAAATATCTATAGAGAGTAATTATGGAAAAAAAATTCTACAATAATAATGATACTAATAACTCTGAGGTTATTAAATTATTAAAAAATCTTCCCAAAATTAAAGCACCGGAAAATTTTGAATTTAAACTAAGTACAAGAATTCAAAACGGAAATTTTGACCTTCCGAAAGAACAACGAATACCTAAATGGTTAACTTGGAGCCTCGGACCAATTGCAGCATTAGCACTTTCTGCAGTAGTATTTATCTTTGTGTTTTCAAATTCGCAGTTTCAAACGGATAATTTATTAATGCAGAAACCTGAGCTGCGGCAGTATATAAATACTGTTAAAAATTCCAAAGAACAAAAATCTAACGGAACTTTCAGCAAAGTAGCGAAGACTGAACAGGGATTAAAGGCAGTAATTGAACCTAATGATGTTGTTATTCAAAGAAAACCTCAATTTCCGTTTAATGATGCTAACTCTGTAAACCTTGATAACTATGTGAATCGAGCAAATGGTACTGCCCGCAATATTGGAAGCATTCAAACTGTTAGCGGAGGACAAACAAGTATTAACTTTAACGGATTTGGTATTCCCGTTAAAACAAATCCAAAACAATTAGAAGCAATGAAAAAACAAATTGATTCATTGCACACAAAAAATTTTGGTAAGTAATTTTATTTTGAAATTGTATTTAGGATGCAATATTTTTATATTTAAAATCAAAATTTTTTAGAAAGAGGCTATATTATGAAAGAAGGAATTCATCCTAATTATCAGTTGTGCGAAGTATCATGTGTGTGCGGAAATCACTTTACAACTTATTCGACTGTTAAGCAAATAAAATTAGAAATTTGTAATGAATGTCATCCTTTCTTTACCGGTAAGCAAAAAATGGTTGATTCAGCCGGTAGAGTTGAAAGGTTCAATAAAAAATATGGAATTAAATCTAAGTCCAATTAATGTTATCAAAGAATCAAATTTTTTTAGGCTGCAATTTTTATGTGCAGCCTTTTTTGTTTTAAAGATGTGTACACTTTAGTTATATTTGTATTTACACCGCGTTTCAATGTAAAGATTACAAATCAAAGACGAACTTTCCAAAACGGTTTTTTAAACCCGATTAGGATTTTTCGGAGTTAGCTCAAATATAAATTATGATATTATATTTAATAAAGGTAGAATTATTTTTATATCTTTAAGTGTTTATTAATTAATGTATAAATGGTAGTATGAATCAAAAAAAAGACACGAAATTAAAAGTTACTGCTCCCGGTAAAAATCTATATGCAGGTGTTCGTGGAACTGCTGTAAAAATACTGAACAGAATTGACAGAACAGACGCTTATCTAGATAAAATGTTACAAGTTGAGATGCGAAATAAAGATTTGAGTGGATTGGATAAAGCAATGCTTTATGAAATTGTTCACGGAGTAATTCGCTGGTTAGGCAGAATAGATTGGATATTAAACGGATTTTACAAAGGACAATTTTCAAAATGTATTCCGAACTTAAAAAATGCAATGCGTGTAGCTTTGTATCAGATTATGTTTATGGATAAAGTACCTGATTTTGCTGCGGTAAATGAATCAGTGGAATTTGTAAAAAAACTGCAGGGACAAAAATCGGCAGACCTTACAAATGCAGTTTTACGAAGTATTATTAGAAAAAAAGATGCAATTAAATATCCTGATACCAATAACGGGAAAGCTAATTATTTCAGTGCATATTATTCCCATCCAAGCTGGCTTGTTAAGCGGTGGATTAAAAGATACGGTGAGGATTTTACGGAGGAATTATTAGTCAGCAATAATAAAAGACCGTTTTTAACTCTTAGAGTAAACAATCTTGTTACGGAGAAAGATGAGTTAAAAAAACTTCTAAAGTCGGTTAATCTTTCGTGTTCCGATACAAAATATTTGTCAAATTTCATTAAAATGTATAAATTAACAAATATTGCTGATTGGGAATATTTTAAGAAAGGGTATTTCAGTATTCAGGATGAGAGTACCGGATTTTCGTGTAAGTTATTGGATGCAAAACCGGGTATGAAAGTTTTGGATTTTTGTGCAGCTCCCGGAGGCAAAACGGGTCTTCTTGCGGAATATATGAATAATGAAGGTGAACTTGTTGCACTTGATAAATATGAGAGTCGCTTGAAAATTCTTAATAATAATTTGGAAAGACTTCGAGTTAAAAATGTTAGGTCTGTAGTAGTTGATGCAATGGAATTCAATGAAAATAATTTCGATAGAATCCTTATTGATGTACCTTGCACCGGTTTGGGTACATTGCGGAAGAAACCGGATATTAAGTGGAAAAGAGACATTGGAGATATTAGGAGACTAAATGCAACACAAAGCCAATTATTAAATAAAGCTGCAACTTTACTTAAAGCAAAGGGAATAATGGTATATAGTACGTGTACTATTGAACCCGATGAAAACTTTGAGATTATCAAAAAGTTTCTTGAGGATAATCCTGATTTCAGATTGATAAATGCTACGGAAACTTTTGATAAAGAACTTGTTGATGAAAATGGTTGTGTTCAAACTTTGCCAAACAAGCATAATATAGATGGGGTATTTTCAGCGAAGTTGCAAAAAAAGTAGCTACCAATATGTTATGTGAAGTAAACAAGAATGATATTTTTCTAATATTTGAAGAAGCAACTGTTAATGAAACAGCTACTTTCCCGGAAAAGAAAATAAAAATTCGTTCCTGACGAATGAAAAACTTGCATTTTATGGAATTTAAAATTTGTATGGTGATATTATAATGTCAGAAGAATTACTTAAAAAATTTGCACAAACTCTTGTTGAGCAAAGAGAAAAAAAAGGATTAACGCTTCAGCAAATTTCAGCTAAAACAAGAATTGATATTAAATTTCTTAAAGCAATTGAATCGGGCAGTTTTGATGTGATGCCATTGGTTTATATGCGAGCATTCATAAAAGATTATGCAAATGTTTTGGATCTGGATGTTGCAGAAATTTTAAAAGCTTTTGAAGATGCAAAACAAGGAAAATCAACAGATGAATCTTTAAAAGAAAAAGTTGCGGAATCAGAGAAAAAAATAAAATCACCGGAAACCAAAGTAAAATTTACTTCGCCTGAAGTAAATGAAAAAACAGATGCCGTAAACAATTCTTCAAAATCCAATAATATGATTTTGATAATAGCAGCTGTAACTTTAATTGTATTACTTGCTGTTTATTTTTTGTTTATAAAACCCTCTCGAACTATAATAATAAAGGAAAAACCGTTTGATAAAGTTTTAAATGAGAATCAGAGGTTCGAAGCCAAACCCGAAAAAACAGTTTCAAAAACAGTTAACACTTCAATAGCTCCTGTTCAAAAAGCGGAACCTTTTTCACTTAAATTAATTGCAACCGATACGGTTTGGATTAGGCTTAGAATTGATAATTCAATTGATAAAGAGTTTACAATGCGACCTGATGAAAAACAGAATATTTCAGCAAATAAAAATATTAAACTGCTAGTTGGTAATTTGGGCGGAATTAAATTTAAACTGAACGGTAAAGACTATGATTTTAATGGCGTAAAAGGGGAAGTACAGAATTTGGTTGTTAGTCGCGACACTATTCAAAAAATTAAAGTTAACAAGATTAAGGCTGATGAATAAAGAGGTTGAGCAGAAAATACAAAAAATTAGAGAGCAGTTAAGAAAGCACAATTATAATTATTATGTGTTAGCTCAACCTACAATCAGTGATTTTGAATATGATTCTTTACTGAATGAGTTATTAACGCTCGAAAAAAAATATCCGCATTTAATTACTAAGGAATCTCCAACTCAAAGAGTCGGTTCCGATTTAACAAAAAACTTTCCTCCTGTTAAGCATAAATTCCCTATGTTAAGTCTTTCAAATACTTACAATAAAAATGACATATTTGACTTTGACAGGAGAGTTCGTGAAAATCTTGGTGCTAATGAAATAGTGGAATATGTAACCGAATTAAAAATTGACGGAGTTTCAGTAAGTTTATTGTATTCGAATGGTTTATTTCAAAAAGCTGCAACTCGTGGCGACGGATATACAGGAGAGGAAATAACCAACAATGTAAAAACAATTCGTTCGATTCCTTTAAGAATAAATAACAATAATGATGAACTTAGTAATATATCCGAATTTGAAGTTCGCGGTGAAATATTTATGGGGCTTGCCGGATTTAAAAAATTAAATGAAGAAAGGGAACGAAACGGTGAAAAACTTTTTATGAATCCCCGAAACTCAACTGCGGGAACGTTAAAACTTCAAGACCCGAAAATTGTTGCTGAACGACCGCTTGATATTTTTGTTTACTATTTACTTTCAGAAAATTATGAGTTTAAAAGTCAAAGTGAAAACCTGCACATATTAAAGCAACTTGGATTTAAAGTTAATCCCAATTATAAATTGTGTAAAAATATTAAGGAAGTTGTAGAATATTGTCGCTACTGGGAAATTAAGCGAGAGAAACTTCCTTACGAAATTGACGGAGTCGTAATTAAAGTTAATTCGGTAAAACAGCAGAATATTCTTGGAAATATTGCTAAAAGTCCGAGATGGGCAGTAGCATTTAAATTTAAGGCTAAACAAGTAAAAACGAAATTGAATAAAGTAACTTGGCAAGTTGGCAGAACCGGAGCAGTAACGCCGGTTGCTGAATTACAGCCGATATTGTTAGCAGGTTCAACAATTAGCCGTGCAACATTGCATAATATAGATGAAATTAAAAGGAAAGACATCCGAGAAGGTGATACGGTTGTTATTGAAAAAGGCGGCGATGTAATTCCAAAAGTTGTTTCGGTTGAAATTGAAAAAAGACCGGCAGACTCCAAAAAAATAATTGCATCGGAATTTTGCCCTGTATGCGGTTCACTTTTATTCAAGCCGGAAAATGAAGTAGCAATATACTGTGAAAATAGCGAATGCCCTGCGCAAGTTAAAGGCAGCATTATTCATTTTGCTTCAAGAACCGCAATGAACATTGACGGTTTGGGAGAATCACTTGTTAGTTTATTTGTTGATTTGGGATTTCTAAAATCGTATGCAGATATTTATGATTTACATTTGCACAGAAATGAGCTTATAAATATTGAAAGGCTCGGAGAGAAAAGTGTTGACAACTTGTTATCAGCGATTGAAGCAAGTAAAGAAAAACCTTTTGCCAAAATACTTTACGCATTAGGTATTAGATATGTGGGGGCAGGAGCAGCTCAAAGATTGGCTCAATCTTTTCAGTCAATTGATGAAATCATTGGCGCTTTTCCCGAAAGGATTGAGAGTGTTAAAGATATTGGCCCGAGTGTTAGCGGAAGTATTAAAAACTTTTTTCAAAATGAAAAAAATAAAATAATTATTCAGCGTTTAAAAGATGCGGGACTTAATTTTAAGAATTCGGAAAAAGACGAAATTGAAGATAAATTAAACGGTAAAAGTTTTGTGCTTACGGGAACGCTGCCTACACTTTCAAGAGAAGCTGCAAAAGAGCTTATTATCAAAAATGGCGGGAGAACGGTTTCATCTGTAAGTTCCAAAACCGACTATGTTTTGGCAGGTGAAAAACCGGGTTCAAAATTTGATAAAGCAAAAAAACTTGGTATTAATATTATAGATGAAGCGCAATTCCTTTCTCTTATTGGTGCTACGAAAAATGATTAAAAGTATTACCGATACTTTAGCGGATTATCAACTTTCTTTTATTTTTAGGAAACAGAAAAAAAAATTAGAAAAATTTAACGGATTTTTTACCGCTTCAAAATCAATTTTTATCCTTTTCCCATCTGATAATAATTTGCTGCCGATTTTAAATGAGTTAATTGATTATTTAATTTTAAAGCAAAAAAAAGTTACTATATTTTCAACTGTACAGGATTTTAACAAAATTTCTTCAATGAATAATTGCAGTCTGTTTGAATATACGAATGACGAAATTACAAGAATAGGACTGCCGAAAAGCTATTTGATAAAAAGATTGCAAAGGGAAAACTTTGATATTCTGATTAATTTAGAGTTGAGTACAAATGTATTTTATTCTGCTGTAACAAAATTAAGTCAATCAAAATATAAATTGGGTTACGGAGGTTTAAAGAATGATAAATATTTTAATATTCAAATATCAAACTTTAAAAGTGAAAATGGCATTTCAGGTGTGATGAAAATATTAAATTTGTTTTGATCGATTTTGTATAAAAACTTAAATTATTATTTAAGAAAAATCTTATATTATTTTCTAATTATTAATAAAAAAGCAAAAGAAAATGGACGAAGATGTAAAATTTGATTTAAAGGAAATTGATGGAGTAGGAGTTTTTTCTCTAGATGAAGAAAGATTCGACAGTCAAATTGCGGGATTAGTCAAGGGAGAATTAACTGTCTATCTAAATACTACTGAGATTGATAAATTAGTTTTTGACTTGTCCCAAGTTGAATATTGCGACAGTTCCGGATTAAGTTCTATTCTTCTTGCATTTAGAATACTCCAATCTCGCGGCGGTAAAATAAGAATTGCATCTCCTCAAAAAAGTGTTCGTACATTAATAAAAATTTCGCAGTTAGATAAGGTTTTGCCAATATCGGAAACTGTAGAAGAAGCTATTTCGGCACTTAATAAATCGTAGGCATTTAATTTGGACAGAACTATTGATTTTATAATTATAGCTGTCTATTTATTTGGTGTTGCCGTTTTCGGACTTGTTACCGGAGGCAAGCAGAAAACTGTTGATGACTATTTCCTCGGAGCAAAAAAAATTCCTTGGTGGATTGTTAGTTTTTCAATTGTTGCAACTGAAACAAGTTCACTAACATTTATTTCAATTCCCGGGTTAGCATATTTAACCAATTTTAATTTTCTGCAACTCGCTTTCGGCTTTTTATTGGGACGAATATTCATTGCCTACTATCTTCTCCCATCATATTTTCAAGGTGAATTTACAACTGCATATTCATATCTCGGTAAAAGATTCGGAAACAAAACACGCACTTATGCTTCAATAGTTTTTCTTTTTACACGAACAGCTGCCGATAGTGTCCGCTTGTTTGCTACTGCCATTCCTTTAAAATTGTTGTTGAACATAAGCTATCCCGAAGCAATTTTGATTATTGCTGCTGTTGCATTGCTATATACAATAACCGGCGGATTAAAAAGTGTTATTTGGGTTGATGCGGTTCAAATGCTGGTGTATATAGGTGGTGCCTTAATAGCAATATATTTTCTGCTTTTTCGTTTAATTCCCGGAGGATGGGACACAGTAGTTAATTTTAAAAATATCGGCGAAAAAGTCAGTGTTATTAATTGGGAATTTTCCGGTGGAATAAAAGGATTTTTCAGCACACCTTATACGTTTATTGCCGGTTTAATTGGTGGCGGGTTGTTATCAATGGCTTCACACGGAACAGATCAGCTTATTGTTCAACGGTTACTTGCAACAAAAGATTTAAGTAAAAGTCAACGTGCGATAATTGGAAGCGGAGTATTGATAATAATTCAGTTTGCAATATTCTTGTTTTTGGGCGTATTACTGTTTGTTTTTTACAAAGGAGCAAGTTTACATTCCTTGGGATTGACGAAATCGGACGAAATATTTCCGCAATTTATAATTAACAAAATCCCTGTTGGTATTTCAGGGATTATTATCGCAGGTCTTTTGGCGGCAGCAATGTCAACTCTTGCAGGGTCGATAAGTGCATTGTCTTCATCTACAATGCTGGATATATTTCCGCTGTTCAAAAAGAAATTCAGTGAAACTAAAAAGTTGAAAATTTCAAGAATGTTTTCGTTGATGTGGGCTGTTATTTTAATATTTGCAGCATTGTTGTTTTTAGAAACTTCTACTTCCGTTGTTGAATTGGCATTGAGTATTGCATCATATACTTACGGAGGTTTGCTTGGTACTTTTCTTCTCGGCAGATTTGTTAAAAAAGCAAAACAAGAAGATGCACTTGCCGGATTTACTGCCGGAATATTTGTGATGATATCGGTTATTATGCTTCATATTGTTGCTTGGACTTGGTTTCTTCTAATCGGAGTTTCGATAACCGTATTTGTCGGTTCTTTGTTAAGCTCCATTCCTAAGGGAAATAATAAACATGATATTTAACAATGAAGTACAGTTCTCAATTTTGTAAATTTACTTGTTATTAATTATTTTTATCGATGCTGAATGTTATTGACTAACTTAAAAAATATTTGAGTGATGCAGCTTTTGAAACAGGAACTATTGGGTATTGGTATAATAAACCAAAACTTTTGGATGATTCCGGTGTTAAAGTTACTGTTGCCAATAAAATACCATGAATTAAAATAATGGTTATTGTTGTAACGTAAAGAAATAATGACAAGCTGATATAACGGAATTTTTAGAAAAGGTACTGAAGGCTAAAGGTGGATAATAAAACTGAAAATAAAGTTTCATTTTGGAATAGTTTAAAAGTAAAAATTATTATTATTCTGCTCACAACTATTTTAATAGTAATGATGTTTCCTCATGGTGAATCAATTGAATCTAATGTTTCGGTTGGATCTATCTGGATAAACAAAGATTTGATTGCTTCAAAGCCGTTTAGAGTGCTAAAAGATCCAAAAGTTTACAAAAGGCAAGTTGAAGCAGCGAGAAAGTCAGTTTATCCGATTTTTGTGTTAAATAAAAATATTAGTAAAACAGTTAATGATTCAATAAATGATTTTAATAAATTTTTATTATTAACAATTGATTATCAATTAAAAAATAAAAATGTTCAGCCATACACTCCGCAATTTCTAACTCCGAATTCCTTTAATGTTCTCAAGCAAATTCGACAAGCACAGTTAGATGATAGTTTAAAAACCAAATCTTTAAATGATATATTTAAAATTATTAACAGATTATCAAAGAAAATTTATCGTCGAGGTTTATTAGATAGAGATTACGCATCAATAGCAAGAGATACAATATTTTTGCGGGTAGGTAAATACGAAAGGGTAGTTTTGGCAAGAACTTATTTTGACGATGCAAATGTTAAAAGATTTATTCAATCATATTTGAAATCTCAATTGGGTGATAATCAGAAATTGATTACGGCAGTTAGCGAATACGTTTATCATTTTATTGCTCCTAATATTAAATTCAGTAAAAAGCTTACAAAAGAGGCAATTAAAGCCGCAGTAGATAAAATCCCGTTAAATGATGGTATTGTAAATGAAAACGAAAGAATTGTAGCAAAACACGACAGAATTACACCGGAGATAAAACGGAAAATTGAATCATACAGAATTGCAAAGGGCGGCAATATTTCAACATTGAATTTAATTGAACAAAATGGCGGTAAATTCTTACATGTAATATTAATATTATTTCCTTTTATAATTTATATATTCTTATTTAGGAAAAGAATTTATCACGAAACTTCAAAAATTCTCTTGATTGCAATAACTATTTTATTTGTGAGCGCACTTTCGTTTTTAGTTGTTTCAGTGGATGTTTCTGTCCCACTAAAGTACCTTGTTTTGGTCCCGGTTGCACCTATGCTGCTGACTATTGTTTTTGATTCGCGTGTCGGCTTTTACAGCGCGGTAGTTGTATCATTAATTAGCGGAGGAATTCAGGGAAACGATTATGTGTTTAGTGTAATAAATATTGTTGCCGGAAGTTTTGCTGCCTATTCGGTTAGAGATATGAAAAACCGTACACAAATTTTCAGATCTTTTTCTATGATTTTTGCGGGATACTTTTTTTCTATTTTAGCTTTTAGCCTAGAAAGATTTGCACCCATACAAAATATATTAATTGATTCTTCATTTGCGGCAGTGAACGCTTTAATTAGTCCTGCATTAACGTATGGAATAATTATTTTTGTTGAAAGAATTTTTAATATTACAACAGACTTAACATTACTTGAGTTAACGGATTTTAATTCTCCGCTGCTAAAGAATCTGGCAAAAAAAGCCCCAGGTACATTTACACACTCAATGACTATAGGAACTCTCGTAGAAAGCGCTGCGGAAAAAATCGGGGCAAACCCAATATTGGCAAGAGTTGGTGCGTATTATCATGACATTGGGAAAACTCTTACTTCTGAAATGTTTGTAGAAAATCAGATGGACAATAAAAATGTACACGAAGGATTGTTGCCCGAAGAAAGTGCACGATTAATAATTAATCATGTTGTAAAAGGAATTGAATTAGCGAGAGAAAATAATCTTCCGGAGGAAATAATTAATTTTATTCCCGAACATCACGGTACAATGCTGGTTTCATATTTTTACGATATGGCGGTTGAAAAATATGGGAAAGATAATGTTAACATTAATGATTTTCGTTACCCTGGCCCAAAACCACAGACTAAGGAAACCGCTTTGTTAATGCTGGCTGATGCCTGTGAATCAGCGTCGAGATCAATTGAAGACCACGACCCTAAAAAAGTGGAAAACATGATTCATAATTTATTTCAACAGCGTATTGATAATGGACAATTAAATGAATCCCCTCTTACTTTCAAAGATATCATGATTATCAAAGATTCATTTCTTAGTGGTTTAATAGGGCAGCATCATAAGCGAATTCGTTATCCGAATCAGGAAAAAATGGAGAATGAAATTAGTTCAGAATCCGAAGAATGAAACAGTTTTTGAAAGAGTACTTATCACGCTTAAAGTTTGAAAAAAATCTTTCAAATAATTCGGTTTTATCATATCAAAACGATTTAACTCAGTTTATTACTTTTTGTGAAAATTATAGCATTGTTGATGCAGACGAAGTAAAAATAGATATTTTCAATAAATTTTTTGAACTGCAAAATGATTTGGGTAAATCAGCTACAACGATTTCACATTATATTTCTTCCCTGAAAGGATTTTTCAATTTTCTTTATTCAAATAAATATATAAAACAAAATCCTACTCAAAAACTAATTCCGGTTAAAAAGTCAAGAACTTTGCCAATTGTATTGTCAATTGAAGAAGTTGATACCATCCTCTCGGCTCCGGACGTAAGTAATATTCTTGAACTGCGTGACAAAGCAATACTTGAATTACTATATTCTTCAGGTTTGCGTGTTTCGGAATTATTGGGTTTGAAAATTGGCGATTTGTTTTTTGGAGACGAGGTTATAAGGATAACAGGAAAAGGAGACAAACAGCGTATTGTACCAATTGGCAGCAGTGCGATAAGGTGGGTTGATAAATATTTGAAAGAGTCGCGAATATATTTGGTCCAAAGATCGAAAAGTAAAAATTATATTTTCCTAAACAAGCGGGGAACAATGCTATCAAGAATGGGCATTTGGAAGATTGTTAGGAAGTATACGGAGAGAGCAAAACTTCAAAAGGAAGTTCACCCGCATACTTTCAGACACTCGTTTGCAACGCATTTGGTAGAAGGCGGAGCGGATTTACGCGCAGTTCAGGAAATGCTTGGGCATGCGGATATTTCAACAACACAAATTTATACTGAAATTGATAGGGATTTTGTAAGGCAGGAACATCACGATCATCATCCGAGAGGATGATATAATTGAAAATTTTTTTGCCTAATGAATTCTAAATTGTAAAATAGAATCATTAATAAACGGTTCAAAATTAATTGAAACACTATCCACTAAAAATATTATTTTGGCGACACAGTTTAGAAATTTATTTTAATTAAATTGCACTCTAAATTTGGAAGTATCATTTAAAAATAATTTAATAAATTGCATTGAACACTTACTTCAGAATATTAAAATTTGTAAAACCTTATTGGAAACATCTGTCGCTTTCAATTTTTAGCACATTGTTTTTTTCTCTGCTTAGCGGTGCGTCAATCTATTTAACAATTCCGCTGCTTAGTACACTTTTTCAGGAACCAAAAAAAAATGCCGTTGCTAATTCCGGAATTGCCGGTAAAGCCGGTGAACTCGCTCCAGGCTGGATTACACAAACTATGAACAATATCTCCAATTGGTTCAATAATTTTGTTTTTTCAGGTTCAACACCGGACGTACTTTTGAAAATTTGTGTTTTAATTTTAATTACATTTTTACTCAAAAATGTTTTCGGTTATCTTCAGGCTTACTTTTTAGCTTATGTTGAACAAGGGGTAATTAGGGATTTGCGAAACTGTACCTATCGGCATCTGCATAAATTACCAATGAGTTATTTCAAGAATGAAAAAACCGGCAACTTAATTTCGCGTATTACTAATGATGTTAATGTTGTTCAGCAGAGTGTTGCTGCGGTTTTTCTTAATCTTATTCGCGAACCTCTTACGATTATTGTTTTTCTTGGGATTGCTTTGTCTATAAGTGTAAGGCTTACGCTGTTTGCATTTGTTGTTGTTCCTTTTTCAATCGGGATAATTGCGTGGATTGGAAATATACTGCGAAAACAAAGTGCTCTACTGCAGGAAAAAATGGCTGATATTACTACGGTTCTGCAGGAAACAATCAGCGGAGTAAAAATTGTAAAAGCATTTGGAATGGAAGAATATGAAAATAAACGATTCTGGAACGAAACACAAAAATATTTTAAGCTTATCCTAAAAATGGTTAGAATAAGAAATGTTGCGAGTCCTACAACAGAGTTTTTAAGCGTAGTTGTCGGTGTGGTTATGATTTATTACGGAGGCAAATTAGTTCTGATTGAGCACTCATTAAATGCGAGTGAATTTCTCGGATTTGTTTTTGCAATATTTCAATTAATGCCTCCCATAAAAGAATTAAGTAGTGTGAACAATAGAATTCAAGAATCCAGTGCTGCTGCAGATAGAATTTTTGAGATTCTTGATACGAAACCGGAAATTACAAATGTTGAAAACCCCATTAGACTTAAGTCATTTAATAATGAGATAGAATTTGAAAATGTATCATTTAATTATGATGATTCGCCGGAATTGATTTTAAAGAATATTTCATTCAAAGTTAAAAAAGGTGAAGTTATTGCTTTTGTAGGCAGCAGTGGTGCCGGGAAATCGACATTAATTGATCTAATTCCGCGATTTTTCGATCCGACTTCAGGGCGTATAATGCTTGACGGAAATGATATTAAAAATATTAAATTTGAAGATTTACGTGCTTTGCTGGGGATAGTAACGCAGGAAACAGTTCTGTTTAACGATACAATAAAGAATAATATTGCTTACGGGCAAGCCGATTATTCTGATGCTAAAATTATTCAAGCGGCAAAGGCTGCGAATGCACACAGATTTATTGTGCAGCTTCCAAACGGATACAACACAATAATAGGTGAAAGAGGCACAAAACTTTCCGGCGGTGAAAGGCAACGAATTTCAATTGCACGTGCACTGCTTGTAAATCCCCCGATAATGATTTTGGATGAGGCAACTTCATCGTTGGATAATGAATCCGAAGTGCTTGTTCAGGAAGCAATTGAAAGGTTAATGACCGATAGAACCACGTTTGTGATTGCACACAGACTTAGCACAATAAGAAATGCCGACACAATTATTGTGATTGACAAAGGAGAAATTGTTCAGTCAGGCAAACACGATGAACTGCTGAAAGATACTTCCGGCATTTACAAAAAATTGTATGAATTGCAATTCAGGAACGAAAATTTATGATTTCAGATACAGCTTTAAAACGAATTGACAAAGCAATATTTTTTCTTTTTATAATTTTTGCGGGTAGTTTAACAAACTCAATCTTTGTTAATCAAATCGGGTATTTCGGAGCATTAATACTTTTGCTGGTAAGATACGGACTGACGAAAAAAAATCCTTTTGAAAAGAACGGATTGGAATTATATTTTGTGCTCTTTTTATTTGCGGAATTATTGGCATCAATATTTTCGGTAAATCCACCTCAATCGTTTCACAATTTTTTAAAAAGATTATTATTGATTCCAGTTGTGTATGTAGCCTCTACGGTAATTAAAAATCCAAAACAATTTAAAACAGTAATTTATGTTTTTATCGGATTTTCATTGCTCAGTTCATTTTTGTATCTGTGGAGTTCGTACTCATTCTATCTTCGCGGGTTGTTCCAGATGAACGGTTCGGGGCCGTTTCTTTTTCAATATCCGATTACCACGAGCGAGTTATTCAGTTTTACATCAATGATTTTATTCCCGTTTGTTATTCAAAAAAAAATAAGTTTTAAGAAACGGCTTTTATTTGCAACTGCATTTTTGATAACCGTTTTATCGCTTCTTGCGACATTTAAGAGAACCGGCTGGATTGGTTTTGCAGCCGGAATTGTTGTAATAATTTTATTAAAAAGAAAGTATATTTATCTCGCTGCACTTGCACTTGGTATTCTAATTGTTGCATTTACACAAGAAACAATAAGCAAAGTCGAGGTTTTCTCATTAAAAAATAAAATGGCAAAACTAACGGAGATTAAAACAAACGGGCAAATTTATAATTTGTACAATGAAAATGGAAATGTATTTGCCTCAGATTACACTGCGGGACTTGAAAAATTAAACGGTAACAATCTTTTATCTCTCGCTCAATTTGATTCTCCGGTGATAGAATTTAAACACTGGAAAAACAATTATTATGTTGCAAGCCTTATGGATACACGCTTTGCCCTGCTTAAGAAAAATCAGGATGGCGGTTTTATAAAAACGGACGTGTTTATGTCAAAAGGCATGACAAAGGATTTTGCAATTTGTGAAAATAATTTATTTGTTGTTGATATTGATTCGGGATTGACAGTATTTAATAAACCTGCTGATATAAAATCCAGAAGCATTTTTAAAGAGTTTGTTGGTTACACAAAACTAACAGTTGCCGATAGTGTAATTATTTTAAGTAATAGGAAGAAAAAAGCTGTTGGGTTCCTTTTTAATAATGACGGGAACAAAATTGTACGCAAATATGAATTTTTTTCCAATAGCGGAAATATTAATTCCATCAATTATGTTAAAAGCGAAATTATGCTGCAGACGGCAAAGAAAATTTATGTAACAAATCCTGCACTTACAATTGAAAAAACTTACCCAAATACTTTATCGAATATTTTAAAAACTATTCAAAACGGAAATGACTTATACGCAGTATTTCTCGGTGGAACTTTTGCGGAATTAAATTTTGCTGATTCTACTATTACTTCACGAAAAATTTATTCATTCAATTATAATCCGCGAAGCTTAGTAATTGTAGGCGATACTTTATTTTCGGCACATTTAAGAACGAGTAGAGTTGCCTCAATTTTTGATCCGTACTTAAGTTCAAACGCAAACCGGCTTGCTTTTTGGCGAGCAGGATTTAAAATGTTTGCCGACCATCCGTTTTTTGGTGTTGGCGATATTGACCTCGCAAATTTGTACCGCCAATACAAACGTCCGTTTGACAAGGAAATTCAAGGGCACATGCACAACAACTATGTCCATTTCCTTGTTATTCTCGGAGCTTTCGGTTTTATTCTTGTGATGATTTTACTGTTCAAATTATTTATGATATTTTTAATAAATGTAAAAAAATATCCGGGAGACAATTTTTGGCATTCAATCTCGCTTGGTTTTACCGGTGCATATATTTCCTTTCTCGTTGCAGGTTTAACCGAATGGAATTTTGGAGACCAGGAAATTCTAACGCTTATTTGGTTTATGCTTGGGCTTGTTATTGCGATGAGAAAAATAAAGTTGGAAAATTAAGAACTACATAATAATTATGAATTATTATGTTTCTTCATATTTCAATACTACTTAATTCCCCATATTTCCACCGGTTAAAATCTGGTAAACTGTCCTTGCTATAATTTGCAAATCCAATTTAAATGACCAATTTTCAATATACCAAATATCATATTCAATACGTTTTTTCGTCCTTTTAATTTGTTCATCAAAATAAAAAACATCTCCTCGCAAACCATGAATTTGTGCCCAGCCTGTTATTCCCGGTTTTACCCTGTGGCGAAGACGTATTTCGTCAACAATTTCACCATAGTTTTTATCAAATGGAATTGCGTGCGGACGCGGACCTACAATTGACATTTCGCCTTTCAGCACATTTATTATTTGCGGTATTTCGTCCAAATTACTTTTTCGTAATAATCTGCCAAAGCTTGTTATTCTGGAATCTTTGTTTGTAACAGGTATGTTGAAATCTGATTTACTGCTTGCTTCCACAGTCATTGTGCGGAATTTATAGCAGCGGAAAATATCATTGTTTTTCCCAACCCGGTCTTGAATAAAAAATATAGGTCCTTTTGAAGTAAGTTTAATTACAAGTCCGATGATTAAAAACAACCACCAAAATACTGCAGCAAATAAAATCAAAGCGAAAAAAAAGTCAAAAGTCCGTTTCAAAAATCTCCAATGAAATTCTTCCAACGGATTATTTCTCACGCGAATAACCGGATAGTTCCCGAACATATCCAATTGAAACTTGTTTGAGAGCAGTTGAAAATAATCGGGAATGATAAATGATTTTACAGCTTTGCGGTCGCAAATTCTTAAAACTTTACGAATTGTGTCAAATTCTTTTACATCCAAAGCAATTATTACTTCATCTACTTGTTCAGAATTTAAGAACGATTCAAATTCATTTATACTGGCAATGGTTTCAGATGTATTATTTGAATCAATAAAACCGATAAACTTATAACCATAATTTGAATTATCAATAATTGAATTTTTGAAATCAATTCCCGTTTTATTATTTCCTATTATTACAACCTTTCTAAGATTTTTCCCATTTTGTCTCGCTTTAATAATGATTTGCTTTAGAACAACACTTTTTGATAAAATTAAAAAATAACTTCCTGCACTAAAATAGAGTATGAAATTTCTTGTAAATAAATCTTCCTTAATTGTGAAAATAAAAAAGATAAAAACAGTAATTTGAATAAAAATATTGTTGAATAGAATAATAGCTTCTGAGGTTAAAGAGCGACTGCTTAAATCGGAATTTAATTTTGTTGCCCGTGCAGTAACAAACCACAGAATGTTTGACAGCAATAAAAGAACAAACATATATTGCCGCTGCAGCAAGGTGTTCCACGATTGTGCAAAAATTGCAGCAAGAATAAACGAAATGTTTATTATTGCCAAATC